>Ga0233437_1000275_pt1 | contig 123528 bp, 117 predicted proteins | sample SI_122_August201_FD_182714 | JGI IMG/M metagenome (GOLD analysis project Ga0233437, IMG submission 182714) | Seawater microbial communities from Saanich Inlet, British Columbia, Canada - SI_122_August2016_200_MG | ecosystem: Environmental > Aquatic > Marine > Inlet | place: Canada: British... | reverse complement strand
AGAAACGATAAAAGCATTTTTCGCTTGGGTATGGATTGGCTTCGGCATTGTCTGAAGAGAAATGTTGACTTTGACCCCGTTTTTCTATTTCAGCTAGAAACTGATTCTGTTAATGTACGGTAGAGAAGTTTTGGATAAAGCGCAAAAAAGACTTGACTTACGCTAGCGAAAGTCGTACAATAAAGAAAAGTTGCGCTAGCATAAGGATATGCAAAATGACTGCTACCCCAAAATGGATCACTACACAAGAAGCTGCCGATCGTTTGGCAGTCAGCACCGCTCGCATTCGCCAAATGGTGGCGGATGGTCAACTTACCGCACAGAAAGTAGGGAACAAATATCGCGGTCAGTGGCAGATTATGGCTAGTGATGTAGAAAAGAGATTTTATAAAAAAGGAGCAACCTACAAAATGCGCGTAAAAAACAGAATGTCCCCCAGTCCAATTACGGCTTTCCCCGAAACCAACTATAACGAAGCTTTGCGACTAATGCAGCAAAACCAGATCAAGAGCTTGCCTATTGTCAATAAACAAGGCAAATTGATGGGTATTGTCACTCGTGGTGACATGCTCAAAGCGGAACCATCTCCCGTAACCACCTTGAGTGCATACGAAATTGTTTCCCTGCTTGAAAAAGTCACCATGAAGAAGATCATGAATGCCCCTGTTTACGCTGTAGATGAAAATTGCAGCATCACCAATGCAGCCAATTTCATGTTGGAAAACAAGATTAATTGCTTACCTGTCATGCAAGATGAAAAGCTCGTGGGCATCATCACTGATACAGATATTTTCAAAACCTTTGTAGAGATTACGGGTGGCGGACAAGCTGGTACCCATATCGAAGCGCGTATGCCAGATCAGCAAGGGCAGTTGGCTCCCTTTGTTCAGGCAGTTACGAATGCTGGCAGCTATATAGCCTCGATCGTGATCAATTACGAAGAAAACGGATACGGATATGTTGATGTTAAAGAACGTGGCGGCGATGAGACTCTAATTCAGGAAGAACTGAAAAAACTCACCAGCGTCGATAATATTAATTTCCGAGCCAGCGGTCAGGATAAATTGCTCCAGTTCGGCTAAGATACTTCAAACAACTATGGGAGCCTGCATATTTCCAGGCTCTTTTTTTTATAGTGTATAATGCGATATATTAGGTCTTTTTAGGTAAAAAGAAGCAAAAAACAGATATTTTGATCAAAAGGAGGTCAAAAATGCTTTCATTGAATGTTAATTGGCTTGCTATTCTTGTTTCTGCTGTAGCAAATATGATGATCGGTGCAACCTGGTATGGTGTTCTGGCGAAGCCTTGGCTTGAGGGAATTGGCAAAACAAGAGAGTGGGCAAACGAGAATCAACGCCCCACGGACTATATCATCGCCTTTGTGAACTCATTGCTCATGGCTTTCTTCTTGGCTAACGTCATGGCTTGGACTAATGCTTCAGGGTTTTCAGCAGGAATAACGATGGGATTTTTTATGTGGTTGGGCTTTAATGGATTTTCCTTTGCGGCAAATCATGCTTTTGAAGGTCGGTCACTGAAGCTCTGGGCAGTAAACGCTGGCATCTATCTTGTCGGTCTTATGGTTATGGGCGTTATTTTAGGGCTTTGGCTCTAAGTGCCCGGAAAACGAGTCCCAAAAAAAGAGTCTGTTTCGCAGGCTCTTTTTTTCTTCCTGTCACGAAAGAGGAGAATGGTAAAATCTAAATACTTATTCCTATTCCCTAATCAACTAACCCCTAACTCCATGCTCCTAACCATTGATATTGGCAACACCAATCTAACCCTCGGTCTTTACGAAGGCGAGACTCTAAAATCCCACTGGCGTTTAGCGACTGACCATAAGCGGATGCCAGACGAATATGGGCTTCAGCTTTTGGGCGTGCTTCGGCAGGCGGGATGTGAAGCCGGATGTTTAACCGGAATTTGTCTTGCTTCCGTTGTTCCACATCTCACTCGGCATGTAGAGCAAGCCTGCAAAGAGTACCTGAAGATCGATCCCCTCGTTGTGGATGTAGGCATTAAGACTGGCGTACGCATCCTTTACGAAAACCCGAGCGCTGTCGGCGCAGATCGCGTTGCGGATGCAGTTGCCGTACATCAGCTTTATGGCGGCCCCGCTTGCGTGATCGATTTTGGGACAGCAACGACTTTTAACGCAGTAAACGCCAAAGGTGAATATCTTGGCGGAGCCATTACAGCAGGTGTTAATCTCGCAGCGAGCGCACTTTTTGAGCACGCCGCAAAACTCCCGCCTGTAGATTTAGCTCGCCCTCCCTCAGTGATCGGGAAAAATACGGTTCATGCGATGCAATCAGGACTACTTTTTGGTTATGTCAGCATGGTCGAAGGGATGGTATCCCGTTTTCGAGCAGAATTAGGGGATGATATGAAGGTGGTCGCAACGGGCGGTTTGGCGAAAAGCATTGCTAAAGAAACAGAGGCTATTGATATTATCGCGCCTTGGCTAACGCTCGATGGTTTACGCATGATCTGGGAAATGAATCAGCCCTCACCCTAACCCTCTCCCTCAGGGAGAGGGGACTTACGCCCCCCTAATGAGATATTCGTCTTTATTCCTTTTTCTTTTTTTTCTTGTAAGCTGCGCAACGCCGCAAGCTGTTCCCACACCTATCCCCTCGAAAACGCTGGAGCCTGCCACCGAAACGCCCGAGCCGAGTTTAACGCCAACCAAGTTGAAGACCGCGACTCCTGCATCCACGCCCACGCAAGTTTGGGTCAGGCGCGGACCGGGAATCGTCCACTGCACGATCCTGCTTTATCATCACGTTGCGATTTCCCCCATCGAGAGCCAATACTATATTCATCCTGAAAATTTTGCGTCACAAATGAAAGCGCTGGATGAGTGGGGGTATACGCCTATCCCGCTTTCGTTGCTGGTAAAGGCGATCGAGGAGGGCGCGGCGTTGCCACAGAAGCCGGTAGTCATTTCTTTTGATGATGGCCGGATGGATATATACGAAACAGCTTTCCCGATCATGCAAGAATATGATTTCCCTGGCGTTTTTTATATCATTAGCGGAGGTTTAGGGGATAAAGATTTGGTTGGTGTAGATGAATTGAAAGAAATGGCGGAGGCGGGATGGGAAATTGGCAGCCACAGCCACAGCCACGCGGATTTGTCAAAAATAACTGTAGAGGCTTCTTATAGGGAAGTTGTTTTGTCGCGAGATGTGCTGGAAGAGGCTTTGGGCTTTCCTGTTACATCTTTTGCTTATCCTTTTGGCACGATCACGGAAAAGGCCGGGCAACAAATTCATATCGCTGAATATGAATCGGCGGCGGGATTGGGTCATACCGATTCGCAGGGACCAGGCAATCTTTTTTATTTGCAACGCAGACCGATCAGTTGGGATTATGATTTGAAACGCTTCGCAATTGTGCTAGGATGGGAGGGTCCGCTTAGTATAGAGGAAACGTCTACACCATAAATGGGTTAAGAATTGAGAGGCGTTGTTTAACTGCCCTCATCCCTAACCCTTCCCCGATAAACGGGGAAGGGGATTCCCCTCTCCCATTTTGGGAGAGGGACGACCTGAGCATAGCGAAGGTCAGGGTGAGGGAGAAACGAAAGCAGCCCTTTCTACATATTTTTAGTGTACCCATCTAAAAAGGAGTCTGCTATGAAAAAAATCTTATCCATCAGCATGGGGTCATCATCTCGAGATCATACGACTGTGCATGAGTTTCTCGGAGAAAAGTTTGAGATTTCGCGTATTGGTTATAACGCCGATCTGGAAAAAGTCATTCAGGCTTATAAGGAATACGATGGCAAAGTAGATGCCTTTGGTGTTGGCGGGGTGGAGTTTTATTTAGGTGTTGGCGAGAAAAAATATTATTTTCGTGAAGTCAAGCGTATTCGTGATGCGATAAAGAAGAGCAAAGCTGGCGATGGGAACGGGATAAAAGGATTGCTCGTCCAGCGTGCTATCACAGCCCTCGAGGCAAAATTGAACGAAGAGGGTAAAACGCTCAAAGGCATGAAGGCTCTCAAAACCAACGCTGTCGATCGTTATGTGATGGCAAAAGCCCTTGTCGATGCAGGCTGTGATGTTACCTTTGGTGATCTTATGTTTTCACTGGATCTGCCTATTCCAGTTCGCAGCTTGCGCGGTGTTCATATCATGGCGGCTACTATACTCCCCATTGTTACAAAAATGCCTTTTAAATGGTTTTATCCGCTTGGCTCGGCACAAGATAATCCGCCCGTACCCAAATGGGAAAAATACTATCAAGAAGCCCAAATTCTCGCTGGAGATTTTGTCTCCATACGCGCGAGCATGCCCGATGATCTGAGAGGGAAAATCGTGCTTACCAATACAACCACAGCCAAGAATGTTGAGGAATTGCGCGAGCGCGGGGTACATCTTCTCGTTACATCCACGCCGCGTCTCGAAGGGCGCACCTTCGGTACCAACGTCATGGAAGCGACCCTGCGCGCCATGATCGACAAGCCCGATGACCAAATTACCGAAGCTGATTTTGTTGATATGATCGAGCGTATCCCGCTTTTGCCGAATATAGAAGTTTTGAATTAAGAAATAGCCAGCTCCTGAGCGGAGCGGAGCGCAGTCGAAGGACGAAATTAGTAAGATCCGCTCTTCGTCTACGTTTCCGCTATCGCTACAACTCCGCTCAGAGACTGTGTTTTTTTAGAATGTCTGATCTCCAACACGATTCCTCCTATTTCCTCGAACTCCAAACCAAAACAGGATGGGGCGCAATACTGCGCTCCTTCGCATCGTGGCTTGACCCAAAACCTGCTTCCCTTATATTAGACGTGGGAACCGGTCCCGGACTTCTCCCCGCTATTTTCGCCCAAAAAGGATGCCGCGTCATTGGCATCGACTCATCTTTTGAGATGTTCCGTGATGCCCTGCACCCAAATTTGGTGCTCGCAGACGTAAATATTTTGCCCCTTAAACCTGCAACACTCAATTTGATAACGGCATCCAATTTACTTTTCCTTCTCCCTGATCCTCTTGCTGCTCTCAAAGAAATGGCTCGTTTGCTCGCTCCCAATGGCGAGATCGCCCTGCTCAATCCCTCTGAAGAAATGAGCCTTTCTGCTGCTACTCTCCTTGCGGATGAACGAAATCTCGAAGGGCTAGCGCGTGAAACGCTACTCAATTACGCTGCCCGCGCCGAAAATCATCATCGTTGGAACGAAGATAATTTAATAGAGCTTTTTGCCTCTGCAAATCTCAAACTAATCGATACAACGACAAAAATGGGGAAAGGACTTGTTCGTCTTGCACGGGGAAAGAAAGAGTAAACAATATTTGGTAATCATCCATCGCTTTTCACATCTCTACTTTCCACTTTCTACACACTTGACCATCCCATCCCCCCTGTCTATAATCGAAAACGATTTTCAACTAAACAACCATAAGGGCGACCCTATTTGCTTATCAACAAAAAAACTGTTGTTGATAAAAAAGGAGATATACTGAAAACGGGCATATTTTTTCATTCCAACATTGTCACGTTGCAAACGTGACCTACGCAACACTCAAGGGAATTTGTAGGTCACGCTTTTAGCGTGACGTGTAATAAAAATGGAACTTTATAACCGTTTTGAGTATAGCAAAGCAAAATTTCTTTTGCCCCTACAGTCAACAAAACAGGCAATTTATGTCCTCTGAAAACTGGCTAGTCAAATTACGTTCTCAAGGCTATCGTCTTACCGATGCACGTCGTGCAGTTGTGGAGACTATGGCCCAAAGCCCTCGTGCGCTAACTCCTGCCGATGTACATGACCTGGCAAAAGAGCAATATCCTGCGCTGGGACTTGTAACAGTTTATCGCACCCTTGAAAAACTCGAAGAGCTGCATCTTGTTCAGCGCGTTCATCAGGAGCAGGGCTGCAATGCCTATCTAGCTCATGCTGATGGACATCAACATCTGCTAATTTGTGAAAGTTGTAAAAAGGCTGTCTATTTTGAAGGGGATGATCTGGATGATTTTTTCAGTGATGTCGGAAAAAAACATAATTTCACGGTCAAAGATCATTGGCTGCAATTATTTGGTATTTGTGAAGATTGTGAAAAGGAGAAATAAAAAATGTGTATGTTCTGTACTGTGATCCCTGCTACCGCCACCGTCGGGATCGCCCTAAATGCAAAGCAAAAACGTGAAGTCAAAGAGTACCTTGAAAAAGGGAAAACGCCGAAAAAAGAAATCCCGATCATGCCACTGACTTTTATTGCAATAGGGTCTTTGGTTGCTGTTTCTGTAGCAACACATAGCTTTTTGTATAAATAAATGAAATTACGCAGCTTTTTATCCTCTATTCTTTTCTTATTCCTCGTCGCTTGCGCCACTTCCCCAACAATCCCGGCGGTGATAGAAACATCCATGCCCTCAGAGACTCCTCTATTAGCAACCACAACGCCGCTTATTGCAACAGAAACGCCAATTCTGCCAACTGAGACGCCGATTCCTGCACCGACAGCGGTTCCGTTGGAGCGTGCTCAATACACCCTCTTTGCGACTTTAGATTATGCTGCCAAAACCGTTGGTGTTGAGCAAAGCATCCTATATCCCAACAAAAGCGCAGAAACCCTTAACGATCTTCTCCTTGCGGTAGAACCAAATTTCTGGGCGAGCGGATTTATTTTGCACGAACTCACGCTGGATGATGTAGCTGCAAATTACACCCTCGAGGGGCAGCGAATGACTATTCCTCTCGCTGTGCCTTTGGAACCGAATCAGAATATCCAAATAAAGATGCGTTATACGCTCAATCTTCCTTTTGCCGAGCAAGGTGATCCCAGCGTAACGCGCGCGCGGATTTACGGGTACACAAATCGGCAAGCAAATCTGACGAATTGGTATCCTTTCGTTGTGCCGCGCCAAAATGGCGCGTGGAATTTACCAGAACCCTGGCATTTTGGCGAACATCTTGTTTATGATGCTGCCGATTATGAAGTCAATTTTAAAACTACCGATCCGAGCGTGGTTTTAGCGGCTAGCGCTAATGCCGAGCTAAATGCCGAATGGACGCGTTACACGCTGAAAAAGGGGCGAGCCTTTGTTCTATCTGCCAGCCCGGAATTTAAAGTTTATACACAGCAAGTGGGCGATATAACCGTCTACAGTTATTACTATCCCTTTTTTGAAATTCCCGCTCAAGAAGTGCTGAATGTAACTGTAAGAGCCATCCAACTATATAGCCAAATATATGGCGAGTATCCACATAAATCACTTACAGCCGTACAAGGGGATTTCAACGACGGAATGGAATATTCGGCATTTTATTTTCAATCGCACGGTTTTTATAATACCTACAATGGTACAGCGCAAAACTACCTTACTTTTGTATCGGCGCACGAGACGGCGCACCAGTGGTTTTTTGAGAGTGTCGCTAACGACCAAGCCAACGAACCCTGGCTCGATGAAATGATCTGTACCTACAGTGAGCGACTTTATTACGAAAATTATCACCCCGAAGCGATCAATTGGTGGTGGCAAGCGCGCATGTTCGATTATTCGCCCGACACCTGGCTAGACCAGCGTGTCAGCGAAAACCCCAGCGAGCGTGCTTATTGGAGCTCCACCTATTTTCATGGAGCACATTTTCTCGAAGAGTTACGCGCCCGCATTGGCGATGAGGCTTTCTTCGCTTTTCTCAAGGATTATCGCACCCAATACGATCAGCAAATTGCTACGGGAGATGATTTTTTCAGGATTTTGCGCGAGCATACAAATGCTGATTTTTCAGATCTGACGATTAAGTATTTTAGGACGCCTCGGTGATGAAAATCCAGTCTCTGAGCGGAGCGAAGCGCAGACGAAGAGCGGTGTTTACTGGTACCGCCGTCCTTCGACTGCGTGTTTTGCTGCGCAAAACCCTCCGCTCAGGAACTGTGTCTTTTTTTCTTACTGGATTATTTCTATTAACCGGATGCATCCCTCTAACGCCTCCGCCATCCCCAACAGCGGAACCGACGACTTTTATCTTGGTCACTGACACAAATAACGCTATCCCCTCCTCGACACCTTTTCAGGTTCGCACCCCCACAAAAGTTTTTACCAGAACGGCTACTGCTGTCCCCTCTGCAACGGAGACGTTGACCCCGTCGCCAACACCCTCACCCCTAGCCCCTCTCCCTGAGAGAGAGGAAAACTCGCATCCCCAATATACGCTCGTTGCCGAACTCGATTATGTCGCCCGTATCCTCGATGTGGAAGAGAAAATTGTTTACACCAACCAAACGGGTATTAAGCTCGATTCACTTGTTCTGGTCGTTGAAGCGAATCGGTATAGCGATACTTTTGTGCTGAGGTCTCTAGCGGTTAATAATTTCATCACCATCCCCACACTTGAGGGCGCATGGATGGAAATTCCGCTGGGGGCGGGGCTAAAGCCAAATGAAAGCATCACCATAGACATTGTCTATAGCCTTAATATCCCCGCAAAACATCATGAAGATGTTTTTGGTTATTTGAGCGACTATCAGATCAATATTGTTAATTGGTATCCTTTCGTGGCGCCTTATACCCATCAGCAGGGATGGGTTTTGCATGAGCCGAGCGGAGTGGGTGAACATCTCGTTTATGAGACATCTGATTTTGATGTGACGCTGAAATTGGAAGGGGATGATGATCTTGTTGTTGCGGCGAGTGCGCTGGGTGTAGAAAGCGAATCCGGGACACGGTATGAACTCGCAGGTGCGCGGGCATTCGTATTCTCTATCAGTTCGATATTAAGTTCACAAACGTTGGCAAGTGAAAAGGCGAGCGTGACGAGTTTTTACTATCCCAATTATGAATATGCCGGCGAAGGAATCCTGGAAGCCGCATCCAAAGCGATTGATATTTACAGTGATCGTTTTGCACCCTATCCCTACGAGAGTTTGAGTATCGTCCAGACCCATTTGCCCGATGGGATGGAGTACGACGGGCTGATCTTTATGGGCAGCGAATTTTATGAGGAATATGACGGCACGATGAAAAACAACCTGACTTCGATCGGCGTACACGAGGTTTCGCATCAGTGGTGGTTCGGATTGGTGGGCAGCGACCAGGCACTCGAACCCTGGCTTGATGAAGCTCTCTCTCTTTACAGCGAACGGATCTATTATGAAACGACCTATCCTTTTCCTGTCAAATGGTGGTGGCGTTTTCGAGTAACTTGGTTCTCGCCTTCGGGATGGGTAGATACGTCAATTTATGATGGCTATGCTTTTCGAGGCTATACTGATGCTGTTTATTTGCGCGGTGCGCAGTTTTTGGAAGAAATTCGTTTTAGGATAGGGGAAAAAGCATTTAACACATTTTTAAAAGATTACGCAAGCAGCTATGCCCAAAAAATCGCAACAAGCGATGATTTTTTTGAGACCTTGGATCGAAATACTGACCAAGATTATAGTGATATTGTGGCTCAATACTTTAGCGAGTAATGTAACTGCTCAGGTATGTCTTTGCGAGGAGGTTTTTTCCGATGAAGCAATCTCCCTTTCAGAGCAGGAGACTGCCGCGTCGCAATAGCATGCTCCTCGTAGAGACATTTGAAGGATGGTGCTGAGTAGTTACTAAATGACTTTTACTTGACACTTATCAAAACCATGAAATTTTCTCCCGAAGAAATTGAAAGCCTTTCTCTGCAATTTGAATCTGCCAGCCCACAGGAAATTATTGATTGGGCGGTGAAGAATTTTTGCCCAAACCTGGCATTAAGCTCCTCCTTTCAGACGCAGAGCGTGCCGCTGATCCATATGGTCAAAGAAGCCAAACCCGATATGCGCATATTTTTTCTGGATACAGGCATGCACTTTTGGGATACGCTTTTTTTTCGCGAGCATCTCGAGCAAATTTGGAATTTAAATATTGTCGACCTGCGCCCTGACGAAAAATGGCGCATGGTTTTGCGCCATTTCGGGCATGACTTGCCCCAAACTGACCCCAATCTTTGTTGCTTTATCCGCAAAGTACAGCCGATGCAAAAAGCAATGGATGGATTAGGGGCGTGGATCACAGGGATCCGACGTGAGCAAACAGAAAACCGCGCCCATGCCAAAATTCTCGAATATAAGCGGGATGGATTGCTGCGCATCGCTCCGCTCTTAAATTGGACATTGGACGAAGTCCTGGACTATATCTCAGCAAATAACTTGCCACGCCACCCCATGCCCCTCTCCCGATATCCCAGCATTGGATGCAAACCCTGCACCCGTGCCATCCAGCTTGGGGAGAACGAACGAGCTGGTCGTTGGGATGGGCAAGGCAAAACAGAGTGCGGGCTGCACACTGAGATGTTTAATCAGGATATTAGGGCTGAAGGATTTAAATTTAAGTGATTTCCACCTATTAAACTGAGCTCTACAAAACTACCACAAGATCACGACCTTTTTCCTTAGCCTGATACAGAGCATTATCCATACGGAACAGAGTCTTTTCCAAACTTTGGCCGAGCTCATATGTAGTTACTCCGAAACTTGCTGTAATCTTATTTGCTTTTCCAAAATTATTCTCAGAAATCTGCCTACGCAAGCGTTCAGCAATATATCTGGCTGCATTCTTATCTGTCTCAGGCATGACAAGCAAAAACTCTTCTCCACCCCAACGGCCTACATAATCTACTGTTCGGATATTTTTGCGGATAAGTTTTGACAAAGCCGCTAAAACAGCATCTCCCTCAAGATGTCCATATGTATCATTGATGTTTTTAAAATGATCCATATCGAATAGAGCAACTGAAAACGGTTGATGAAAACGTGCGGAACGTTCCATTTCTTGATCAAGGATCTGATGCAATGCGAAACGATTGAGAACTCCGGTTAAAGCATCTGTAAACGCCTGTTCTTTTTGCCGAATACCTATCCCCCGAAAAATATATGCAAGAGCAATAAATATCCCCATTGAATTAAGCCATCTAAAAACATACGGTATGGTTTCAATCCCTCCAGCAGGAATATAAAAGAAGTTAGTGATGGCCATAACCAGCATCGAAACTGTTACAAAACTGATAAGTACCATGATTTGCGCTGGAGGGAGAGTGAAATACGCAATACCGAGTACTGCGATCATCCACATAGACAAACCATTTGTTGCATCACTTAATAAACGAGGGTCAGGTGAAGTTGTTAAACACCGTAAATCGTAATTTGTACGATAGCGATAAACCAAACAATGCCTAAAAAGAAGCCCAACAGCTCAATTATCTGAAGAGTTCTTGGGGCAAAGAAGAGCACACAAAACAACAAAGAAAACACCCCCGCCCCAAATCTCAAAACAAAGCATCTGGCATCACTACAGCCTTGAATTTCATTTGCCCATAGCATTGAAATCAGCGCCACAAATGGAAAAAAGAAAAGATATATAAGGCGTTTCTTCTCATCGGCCAGATGGAATGTGTTAACTGGAAATAATGAAGGCATCTAGGAGACCAAATATCTTTATCTAAAATTCATAAATATCTCAAGATTTTACTATGAAAAGAAATATACGTTTTGCCACAATATCAAGGAGTGCCTAAATTTGATAATAAATATGGGCTGTATACCGAGATATTTAATAAAGATGGCTTTACGGGAGATGATTTTAAGTTGAAAATTGCGTAGTTTGATCGCTATTTTTCGGCCCTTGCAATTTCATAGTTATAAAATAATGGGCATTAAAATATCCACGAGAATGCCATCCGCCCACCAATAATGAATAACAAAGCCAGCACAATTTTACTAAAACGATCTCGATTAATGAAGCGATCCATATAATAGCCAGCGGCTAATCCAGCAGCCATAAAAGGCAAAGCCAATAGCCAACTTCGGATGACAAGGTCTGTGAGGTTGCCGCTAAAATAGTGGACGATGATAGTAAAGATGGTATTGGATAAAAAATAGGCGGACAAATTACTACGGAATTCATCAGGGGACCAGCGACGTGCATCGGCATAGGCCACAAGCGGAGGCCCAGAAGTACTGTAAGCCCCTGATAATAACCCTCCCATAGCGCCGAATAAGAAGGCCCAATTGGGATTGGACAATGCTGGCATTGGCAACTTAAATATTCGGTACACCACATAAAGAACAATTACCACTCCAAGGAAGGTTAATGTAATTGTCTCAGGTACTTTCGCCAATATCTGCACCCCAAAAGGAATAGCCACTAGAGAAGATACTAAGAGCCGCCATACCATTTTGAAGCTCAAAGTTCTTCGAAAGCGGATGGAAAGAAAAAAAAGTACGCTGAAGCCTACCAATGCCATTAAGGGGACGGCACTCCTCAGCCCCAATATGGAGACAAGAAAAGGCATCGCTACCAATGCCATCCCAAAGCCAGCTACACTATTGACAAAAGTGCCTGCAAAAATAATAAGACCGATAAGTAGAAAATCTTCCATGATGCTCCTGGCTTTTTGTGCGAAGTTAGTCTTATATTATATTGCGGTCTTTGCTATAGAGCGAGAGAGTGGCTTTCCATACTAAACTCTAGCTTGGGTTTTTGTTCGAATAGTCTGTCTTATTCAGTTTAGTGTGAATGAACACGCTAAACTGCTGGGGCAGCAAGGCATAGCAGAATGTGGATTACACACTGATGTGTTTATAAAGATGGCTTTATAGGGGATGATTTTAGTTGGGATAGATGCGAGAGGATTTAACTTGGTATTTGTGCCGGTGCTTTTCAGTCTAGATGAAGCACTATGTTACACACGCTCCTGTAACCAAAAGCATTCTTAGATATTCATGTTTTTTAAGACATGAATGCGATAGAAACTGGAAAAGGATGACCACCAAGAAAAAATATAGCGTTTAATTTATATATCAGAGATCTAGAAAAAAACATCCACCCTCCGAGATTAGATAGCAATGCAATAACAATTCCAAAACTCACAAAGGCACTTTTGATGAAATAAAAAACAGAATTGAAATGATAGTAAATAGCCAGACAATCATAACGATTTGTTTTCTGCTTAAATCACCACCAACTAGAAATAAGAATAAGATGTTGCTAGATACTATCCAGAAAAAGAAACCGCCCAAGATAGCTCCTAAATTATCTTTTAGAATTTTCATATAACACTCCCTATTTCTTCAGTGTAAGTATTCCTAGGTGCAATGCTCTACACAGGAGGAAGGACGGCAAAAAATGTTGTAAGTCCTATTGATTTCCCAATAATATTTCTAGCAAAAAAGTTGGACTTTCTTTAATTAGTCTACCACTTGCTTCATCTGAATTTGTGAAAATAACAAAACCAATATTAAGTTCAGGCATAAATCCGATAACGCTAAGATAATTATCAAAAGATCCTTCATGCGATATAAGCTCGACACCCTGATATTCTTTGATTTCCCAACCCATGCCATAATTTTCCAGATCGGGTTTCCAGGTTTCAGTGAGATTTTTCTCTGAAACTACGCGCGTTCCGTTTGGTGCCAGGCCGTAATTAAGTTGGGTGCTGAGATATAGTGCCATTTCATTCACATTGACCTTGAGCGTCCCCGAGGGGGCTAAAGGATCACCGTCGAAATCTTCAGATTCGGCTTCTACAGGAGAACCGCTCCCGTCCAAAACATAGGACTTCCCGTAATTGGGATTATTTTCTAGTTCGCCAACACGAATGGTTGCACTCTTCATCCCGATCGGATCAAGAACTTTTTCCTTCAGAAGGCGAGCGTAGCCATCATAGAAATCGTCGTATTCTCCGTCGTTGGCTAAGACACCCAAATAGCCTGCTATCGAAGCTGAGATATTACTATAGCTGAACTCTTCACCCGGCATTGCAAATAAGGGCGTATCGGCAACGAAATTAAAAAGATCATCAGCTTCTGCATTATCAATATCAAAAGAATCTTCCGCATCATCGGGAATGCCACTTTGCATACTTAAGAAATGACGCATTGTGACATTTTCTGTTGCATCAGAATCTGAAAGCTCAAACTCGGGGTAAATTTCAACAACGGGTGTATCCCAGTCAAATAATCCATCATCAATCAATGTGGCGATCATCATCGCAGTCATGGACTTGTTAGTCGAGCCAATATGAAAGAGGGTTTCAGGGGTGACAGGCAGAGCATTCTCTATATCTTGCAAACCAAAACTTTGCATAAAGACTGTTTCATTACCTTCCACGATAGCTACAGCTACACCAGGAATGTTTTCCTCCTCTATCATCTCCTCGACAAAATCAGCATAATCGTTGAATTGGCTTTCATCGTTTTGAGAAAGATCTTCGCTTTCAGCTTCGGGAGCAAATTCAATATCAGCTTCAGTGTCAAAATCAACATTGGATGATCCACATGCAATCAAGAGAATGGATACCAATAAAGATATGCCTATAATTTTTAGTCCCTTTTTCATAAATCTACTTCCTATATAGTCAGGTTATTTAAGAGTAATACATCGATTTATTCTACTATGCTTACCTTATATGTAAATATGGAAATTGACTTGACAAGAAAGTCCGTGCTAAACTCTATTATATTTCTTTCGCCAAAAGAAAAGAGGAGCGTATAAATGAAAAAACTTCGTGGACTTAATCACCGTGAAATTCAGCTTGATCTGGACCTTTATCGAGTAGATGTGCCTATCCCCGGGTTGGCAGATGTCTCCTTGAGCGTGATCGATATTCATCCTGATGGGGCGGAGAAAACAATCCTTTTCCTGCATGGGTTTGCAGGTTGCGCTGAAACCTGGGAATATCAGATTAATCATTTCGCGCTCGAATATCGCGTCATTGTCCCAGATTTGCGCGGACATGGTCAGAGCGATGCCCCTTTTTCTGAATATACGATGGAGGAATTGGTCAGCGACATCAACGCCGTTGCCGATTCGCTGAATCTGCCCGAAAAATTTATTCTTGTTGGACATTCCTTCGGCGGATCGATCTGTATTGAATATGCTGCCGCCCATCCAGAGCGTCTTGAAAAATTAGTTTTGATCGCTACCGCGGGCGAATATCCGCTGCCAAAGAGCGCTTCTTTGCTTTCCAAAGTTCCTGTCTCTGTTATTCGCCCCTTCTGGAAATATCGCCCGCGCTGGAACGCAGAAGTCCACGTTTTAAAGCGGATGATGCTCAACAATATGGGGCAATGGAACGCTTGGGACAAGTTGCCTGAAATCACCACAGAGACGACGGTATTAACGGGTCAATTTGACAGCTACTTCCCACGCTGGGCATTTGACCGGGTCAGCGAAGGGATCGCTAACGCAGATATTATTGATGTCGGCGCATCGAAACACAAGGTGCAATTGGAACGACATCAAGCTGTTAACCGTGCCATTGAGCGCTTTGTCCATCAAGGTGGAAAAGGAAAAGGTTCCTGGCGTGAACAAGGAAGGCGCACAGACCTTGCTGTGCAACGACCATGGCTAAAAAGTTATGGGAAATATACGCCCATTACCTGCCCTATCCCCAAACAACCATTACATAAATTCCTGGAAGCCGCCGCAGACCGCATCCCCAAACGGATTGCGACCATTTTTTATGGTTCAACCCTGAGCTATCAACAACTGGATCGGCGGGCGAATCAATTTGCTCACGCCCTGCACGGTCTCGGTGTTCGCCCCGGGGATCGGGTGATGATCGTGATGCCCAATATGCCCCAGATGATCATTGCCTATTATGCAACGCTCAAGATCGGGGGCGTGGTCGTGCTTCCCAACCCTGATGCGAAGGCAGCGCAGATCGTTGAACAGGTCGAAGAAACTTCTGCCAAGGTGCTTGTCACGCTGAAAGATTTTGCGGGCTTAGCGAATAAAGTCCAGGAGAAGAACGATGTCAAAATCGTTCTCGCAAATATCCGTGATGTGGTTTCCGGGCGAATCTATAAAGCATTGCTCGGACGCTGGCACGCCGCTGGCTTTGGCGAAGAAGAAACTCCCTGGGTGGATGAAGGGCAGACAATGGAAAGCCTTATGCTTGATGCACCCAAAACACGCCCTGAAATTGAAGTGGATAGCGATGCAATGGCAAATATCCTCTTCACCAGCGGCACAACCGATGAGCCAAAAGGCGTTTGCCTGACACACGAGAATTTGGTTGCTAATTCGCTTCAAACCCGCCACTGGATCCCGGATGTGAAATATGGACGGGAAGTTTTTCTCTCCGTTTTACCACTCACTCACAGCTATGGCATGACAACGGCGATGAATATCCCAATCGTGATCGGGGCAACTATCGTCCTCTTGCCCGTCTTTGAAATTCAGCAAGTGCTCGATCATATTAAAGAATATAAGCCGAGCGTTTTCCCCGGCGTACCCTCCATTTATGCCGCGATCAATCACGCACCAAATGTCCGTGAATATGGTCTCAACTCGATCAAAGCCTGCATTAGCGGTGCGGCTCCGTTACCTGTCGAAGTGCAGGAGGCTTTCCAGAAGCTCACGCGCGGCAGATTGGTCGAGGGCTATGGTCTGACTGAAGCTGCGCCCGTTACGCACGCAAATCCGTTGCGGGGAGATGCCAGAACCGGCTCCATCGGCATCCCGATCCCGAATACCGATGCTAAAATTGTAGACCTTGTTAAGGGCAAGGATTTGCCTCCGGGGCAGATTGGGGAGTTACTTGTTCGGGGTCCGCAGGTGATGACGGGGTATTGGCAAGCCGAGGGCAAGAGCGATCCGAATACATCCTTCACCGATGGTTGGTTGCATACGGGCGATGTCGCTGTAATGGATGCGGACGGATTCTTTAAGATCATCAGCCGTAAACGTGATACGATCATGGCTGGCGAATTTAGCGTTTATCCGCGCGACATCGAAGAAGTTCTGTATGAAAACTCGAAAGTGCTCGAAGTTGCGGTGGTTGGCGTGACGCGCAAGGGCTGGCTCGGCTCAAAGGTGAAAGCTTTTGTGGTGCCGCGCCCGGGCACAACGCTCTCGGAAGAAGAATTGATGGAGCTTTGCCGCAAACGCCTTGATGAATATGCTGTTCCCTGGGAAATTGAATTCAGGGAGACTTTGCCGAAATCTTTTGTTGGCAAAGTTTTAAGAAGAATGCTTGTGGAAGAATAAATTTGATGGATAAAGTTTTTTTAGTGCGTGCTGCTGTTGCAACGGGCATAACAGTTTTCGTTTTATTTGGCATTATTTTGTGGTTGAAACCCGAATGGCTAATTGCCCATTTACGTAAGCAATCGCCCCAGGTGCTCTACTCCGTCGAAACGGACGAAAAAGTTGTTGCCCTAACCATTGACGATGGCCCCGACCCTTGCGGCTCTCCAGCAATTTTAGATGTGTTGGATGAACACGATGCGCATGCTACATTTTTTTTGATCTCAGAACATATCCCGGGGAACGAAGTCTTTGTTGAGCGGATGATTGCCGAGGGGCACGAGTTGGGCAATCATCTTACAGCTGACGAGCCGAGTATCGCATTAAGTAATGATGAATTTGAGCGAGAGTTATTAGAAGCAGACCTTGCTCTCACTGAGTATGTTGACGACGTAAAATGGATGCGTCCCGGCTCAGGCTGGTATAACGATGAGATGCTCGCGACTATCAAAAAACATGATTATCAATGCGCGCTGGGCAATGTTTACCCCTATGACCCACAGATCAGTATTTATTGGTTTTCTGCCTATTACGTTCTAGGGAATATAAAGCCCGGCTCTGTGATCGTTTTGCACGACTATAATCGTCGCGGCGGACGCACAACGAAAGCTCTGGAAATTATTTTACCCAGATTAGCAGAGCGGGGTTATAAGGTAGTGACGTTGACAGAGTTAGTGGAGAATGGGAATGGGAAAGAAGTTCTTCATTAGCTTATAGAGAAAATATTTAGAAGTTACAAAAACCTTTGCGTCATTGCGAGCGAAGCGAAACAATCTTCCTCCTAGCGGGAGACTGCCACGTCGGGCGATAGCCCTCCTCGCAGTGACGTGAGTTTACAGGTTTTATTTATTTTCTCTATTAGGGGAGGAAAGCTAATTTGTTTATTTCGACATGAATTCTCTGTCTACAGCAAATCCATACTTCTCATAAAGACCATGCGCATCTTTGGTGCGTAAAAGCTGAAGAGAATCCGGGATGTCGGGGTGATCCTGGATGAATTGAACGATCTCTTTCCCCAATCCTTTTCCCCTGTGAGTCGGGCTTACGACCACATCTGCGATCCATGCAAAAAAAGCTTTGTCTGTGACAACTCTTCCAAAAGCAATTAGCGCATCTTCATAAAAAACGCATACGCAGATAGAGTTCTCGATGGTTTTAGCAATCAATTCAAGGCTCCTGTCTGGCGCCCAATAAGAGTTATCTAGCAGCTCCTTGACCATCTTGGGGGAGATCAGTTTTTTGTTGTCTGTTATTAAATATTCTTGGTAATTAACATTCATGTCTTTTGCCTTCTTTTCTTGAAATTGAAGTTTACCAACTTTTCTGCTCAGATGCAGTATATAACGAAAAGAGTGGTTTTTATATTGACTATGCAGTTTATCTACGATACACTCAAATTGAACGTTCATTCAATTATTTATAAAAGAGAAAATGAAAGATAAACGCACTGCCATTCTGGAATCCACCCTAACCCTCATCTCAGAGCGGGGATTTCATAATACCCCCATGTCTTTAATCGCAAAAACATCGGGCGTGAGCGCGGGAATTATCTATCATTATTTTGCGAATAAAGACGAGTTGCTGAATGAACTCTATAAAGAGGTAAAACTTGGGTTTATGCGGGCTATGCTGGCAGATTATTTTGAAGAACGACCTCTTCAGGAACGCTTTATGGGGTTTTGGTACAACTATGTACGTTACAGCCTGGGCAACCCGACTAAAGTGTTTTTTCATGAGCAATTTGAAAATTCCCCGCTTGTGAAACACGTTGAAGAAGATTTCTCTGAAGAAGTTGCACCTTTTTTCCATCTCTTTGGGCAAGGGCTAGAAGAGGGTGTTTTTATCCCGCTGCATCCACTGGCATTATTTGAGTTGAGTTTTGCGCCAGCCACTGCAATGGTGAAGCGGCATCTTAGCGGCGTTTTAGAAATGGATGATGACCTTATGCAATCCCTTGCCAACGCCTGCTGGAACGCCATTACTCTTTGATATTTTTTTAAGATATGTCGAATGAATATTCAATCTATTAACAAGAGGAGCTAAAAAATGAAAGAACTAGAAAAAGATAGCGCAACAAAATGGACAGAAAAGAACCTCCCCGATTTATCTGGGAAAACAATCATAATTACTGGAGCTAATAGTGGTACTGGTTTTTCTGCCACAAAATTTATGTCAGCAAAGGGAGCCACGGTTATTATGGCTTGCCGAAATCCCCAAAAGGCAGAAAAAGCCCTCCTGAGCATAAAAAGCGAAAACCCTAACGCAGAATTGGATTTTATCCAACTAAATTTGGGTGATTTGGCTTCCGTCAAAAAGTTCGCTGAAGCATTCAAAGAGAAATATACTTCGCTGGATATCCTGATCAATAACGCGGGTGTAGCACAAACCCCAGACCTTAAAACAAAAGACGGTTTTGAAATGCAAATGGGCATCAATCATTTGGGACATTTTGCCTTAACAAGTTATTTGGTGGAGCGTCTCGCAAGCACAAAGAATTCGAGAATAGCCGTTGTCGGAAGCATGAACGGTGAACAGGGGAAAATGTATTTCGACGATCTCTTTTTCGAGGGCGAATACGATGCCATGTCAGCCTATAACCAGAGCAAATTGGCAACCCATTTATTTGCCTATGAACTTGGCAAACGCTTCGAAAACGTTGGCATGGGCGTTGAAGTCCTTGCTGCAAATCCCGGTTTTATCAAAACAAATATCTTGAAAGAGAACGCCTACACAACACGCTCATTTGGCTTCAAGTTGATGTTTGGCATTGCTGAAGCTTTGATTGCCATGTCACCAGATCAGGGTTCATTGCCCATTATGCGTGCTGCAACAGATAAAACGCTCAAAAATGGAGATTTCGTTAGTCCTATGAAAGCGGGCGGCATGAGAGGTTTACCTAAATTGGTGGCGCTCACCAATCCGGCTTATAACGACGAAAATGCCAAAAGATTGTGGGAAATGTCGGAGGGGCTTACTGGGGTGAAATACGCAATTTAATGGGATGAAAAACCGCTTCGCTCTTAATTTGGGCTTGAGTGCTGCCCCAAGTTGATTCGCAGCGTGAGCAGAATTACGTTTACGCCGCGAATCTGTTAATTGGTGGCACGCAAGTTTGGGTCACGCTCGAAGCGGCTCTACATCCAAAAAGAACTTTTTCAGGAGAATCCAAAATGCAAAATATCGAACTCAGAACAGATCGTCATCATAAACAGCGCAAAGTATCGTGGCTGGAGCTTTTCTTTGACCTGGTTTTTGTTGTTATCATCGCCAGAATTGCTCATAACTTCCTCTCCGATATTAGCTGGAGCGGATTTGGCACTTTTATTTTCATGTTTCTCAGCGTGTGGTGGATGTGGAGCAGCGTAAGTTATTTTACGGAGAGATTTGCGTCTACAGAGCAGGTTCAGCGTATATATGTTTTTTTGATGATGATCCCCGTCGTTGGTATGACGATATTTACACATCATGGTTTCGGGGAAAATTACCCCGGCTTTGCGATTTTTTACCTGATTTCGCGGGTTATCTTTTTTGGCATGATCTTATACGCTACGCTGAAGATAAAAGAATATAAAGCTGTGGGCATCGGATTTATGGGATTTACCAGCCTTGCGATAGCCCTGATTATTGGCTCTTTATTTGTTGGGGAGGACATCCGATTATATTTGTGGGGAGCAGCGATCTTGATGGAAGTGCTTGGCCCGATGTTCACACTTAATCAGCAAGTTAAATTACCTTCCAATGTCAAATCTTCGGCTGTTGATGAACGATATGGACTGCTAACGATCATCGTTGTCGGTGAAGTGATTGCGAGCAACGCAAATACACTGGCTGATTCTCATCATATTACTAGCCAAATACTAATAAACGGTCTCTTAGCCCTCTGGATTGGGTTTTCAATCTGGTGGATGTATTTTGATTCTGTTTCAAAGCGAGAATTGCCAGATAAACCTGAAGATGGATTGAAAATGGCGGGCTGGGTTTATGCGCATATTTTTCTAAATATCGCTATCATTGCCAGCGCAGTCGGGATTGCGGCTGTGGTCTTGGGGCATGCTCATAGCCCGGAGAAAATCTTGCTTTCAGCTTCACTCGGCTTTGTGATGATTTTGGTTAGTTTGATAGAAATGACACTGAATGAAGAGGAGAGTCATTCACAGAACACTTCTGCCCCTGTATTCATAAAAATACTCTTTGGCGTAGTTGCGATATCAGTTCCCTTTGCTTTTCAGGATATAAGTGCAACAATTTTGATGTTGGTCTTATCTGTGGTTATTTTATTGCGTCAAATACCGATGATTGTTTTTAGAAGGAGAAAACAACCATGAACTGTAGTGGTTTATAAGAATTCCCTAATTGCTCAGATGTGTTGAAAGTTTTCTGTCATCAGAAATATTGTGTTTTCATATTCATTGTATAATCAATTCACACAAACTGGGACAAGGAAACTTCTCATGCCAAATAAAATTCGCATATTCGTAGCACCACCTTCCGATGTAGCCATCGAACGCGCAAAAGTGGACAAAGTTGTTGAAACTATTAAGCCAACCGCCGACCATCTTGATTTAATTTTGGAAGTTGTCAAACGGGAAGATTACGTCCCAAACACGGGACGACCTCAGCAGGTGATTTTCAATTAGCGGAAGCCAGCCCCCCCAGTCCATTTGAATGGACTTCGAATATCACCCTATAAATTCATTCATATGGTAGATTTTTTTATCAAAACTTAATCTCAAAGAGAAATTCTATGGAACCTATCAGAAAAACTGTTGCTCTGACTATAACCCAAGACTGCAATTTGGCTTGTACTTATTGCTACGAAGACTATAAATCAAAGAGAAAAATGTCTTTTGACACCGCTGTTAGTATTGTTGAAAAATATCTTAATGACCCTACCGATGATTATGATGAGTGCGAGATAGATTTTTTTGGAGGAGAACCTTTTCTAAATTTTCCATTAATGAAGAAGATTTGTGAATATGTTTGGGAAAGGTGTTGGATAAAACCCTATGTTTTTTCCACAAGCACTAATGGAACGCTGGTACATGGAGAAATTCAGGATTGGTTGTATAAACACAGAGACAGATTTTATGCTTCTTTAAGTTTAGATGGCACAGAAGAAATGCATGATCAAAACAGGTCAAAATCATTTTCAAACATTGATATACCGTTTTTTGTAAAAACTTGGGCTGAACCGTCCATAAAAATGACTATTTCTGCTGAAACTTTGCCAAGTCTATCTAAAGGTGTTATATACTTGCATTCATTTGACTTTGAAATACATAATAACCTTGCTTATGGTATTGATTGGACGAATTCTAAAAATACAGAAATACTATCTCGTGAATTGCACAAATTAATTAAATACTATTTAGGACACCCTAATATAAAACCCTGTAGTTTATTAGATATGCAAATTCAATATCGAGGATATGACAAGAAAAAATGGTGTGGGGTTGGGACAGATATGGTGGCATTTGATGTAGATGGCAAGAACTATCCTTGTCATGGTTTTTTGCCTATATCCGTTGGGCAAAACGAAGCTGAAATTTCTCGCTCGTTTGATTTTAGTGTGATTGATGATTTGATTGACCCAAAATGCAAGGATTGCATACTATATAACATTTGCCCAACTTGTTATGGTGCCAACTATGGTGAAACCAGCCGTGTAGAAATTAGAAATCAACAACTTTGCAATCTAACTAAAACAAGGGCTCTTGCTTGTTCGTATTTTGAAGCGCAGAGAATTTTGACAAAAACTCATGCGTCTGGTATAAAAGAAAAAAACCTATCTATAATAGAAGCAATACTTGAAATTCAAAAACAATTTTCTGTGTGAAATTATAAGGAGAGCATTATGCAAGACATATTTCAGCTTTCTGAATTAGAAATTGAAAACTTAACTGATGTATTATCTAATTCTTCTATTATTGAAACTGTATCTTATGCACAAGCCAGTCATAGTGGATGTGAAGGATCATGTAAAGGAACTTGTTCAGGTCGCTGCAAAAACAATTGTGAAGGCAACTGTTCTGGTAATTGTTCAGGTACATGTAGTAAGAGTTGCGCAGATGATTGCTATGGATCTTGTTCTGGTGGGTGTAAAAATAGTACTAAATGGTAGTCTCAAGAAAATTATGACTCCGAAATAACAAAAAGCCACACCCCACGCCCATTAAACACCACCCAAGCCCACCCCACGCGCGTCCCTGCTCCACATCCAAAAAAAAGAAGGCTGACAGCATTATCGTCAGCCTTCCCTGATTCCTACTCCCAATTCTCAACTCCCCAATCACCCCAAATAATTCTTCAAAAACTCTCCCGTATAAGACCCCTTCACCTCACAAATCTCCTCCGGCGTGCCAGCCGCGACCAATTCACCGCCGCGATGCCCGCCTTCGGGACCCAGATCAATGATCCAGTCTGCCGTTTTCACGATGTCTGGATTATGCTCAATAATGAGCACCGAATTTCCACCATCGACAAGGCGTTGCAAGACTTCGATCAATTTATGTACATCCGCGGCGTGCAGCCCGACTGAAGGCTCATCAAGCACATAAAGCGTACGTCCGGTCGAGCGTTTGGAAAGTTCTTTCGCCAGCTTCACGCGCTGCGCTTCACCGCCCGAAAGCGTCGGCGCAGATTGCCCCACACGGATATATCCCAGCCCGACCTCGTTCAATACATCGAGTTTTTTAACCATCTTCGGGAAATCCTTAAAAATCTCGGCAGCGCGGTCAATGGGCATATCCAAAATATCGGCAATGCTGTACTCGTTTCTATATTTCACCTGCAAAGTTTCGCGGTTGAAACGCGAGCCATGACAGACATCACAAGGCACATAAACATCGGGCAAAAATTGCATCTCGATCCGCAATTGTCCCTGCCCAGAGCAAGATTCGCAACGCCCGCCATGCACATTGAAAGAAAAACGCCCGGGCTTATATCCGCGCACCTTGCTCTCTGGCAACTGCGCGAAAAGTTTACGCATCTCATCAAAAAGCCCGGTATAGGTCCCCGGGTTCGAGCGCGGCGTGCGCCCGATCGGCGACTGATTGATATTGATGATCTTATCCAGATGTTCCACGCCCAAGATCTCATCGTGTTCGGCGGGCATCGTCCGTGCCCGATTGAGCGTTTTCGCCAAAGATTGATAGAGAATATCGCCCATCAATGTCGATTTTCCAGAGCCAGAAACACCCGTAATACAAACTAATCTTCCAAGTGGAATGTCTATATCTATATTCTTAAGATTATTTGCCTTAGCACCGACTACTGTCAGCTTTTTACCGTTTCCATTTCTTCGTTCGCTCGGGACCGGAACTTGCATCCGTTTAGAGAGATATGCGCCAGTGAGTGACTCTGGGTGCGCTAAAATCGCCTCCGGCGTGCCTTCTGCCACAATTTCACCACCATGTTCACCGGCACGGGGGCCAAGATCAAGTATCCAATCGGCAGTCATAATGGTTTCATCATCATGCTCCACGACAAGGACGGTATTCCCCAAATCCCGTAAACCCTCGAGGGTTTTCAGCAGCCGCATATTATCGCGCGGATGCAATCCGATAGAGGGTTCATCCAAAACATAGAGCACACCAACCAGTCGAGAGCCAACCTGCGTTGCCAAACGGATTCGCTGCGCTTCTCCGCCAGATAAACTTCCGGCCGAACGGTTAATGGTCAGATAATCCAGCCCAACATTCACCAAAAATCCGAGCCGTGCCTGAATTTCTTTCATCACGCGTTCGGCGATAATCTTGTCTCGATCATTTAGAATACCGTGCAAAGTTTCTGCCCACTTTAGCGCATCCGCAACGGGGAGCGTGGTGATATCGATGATATTTTTATCGGCAATAGTCACCGCAATGGCTTCTTTTCGTAGGCGCGCACCACCACATTCTGGGCAAGCTTTCTGCGACATAAACTCATCAATACGTTTTCGCATATATTCTGAGCTGGTTTCTCTGTATCGACGTTCGAGATTGCCAATTACACCTTCAAAAGAACGCTGAAAAGTATATTCATTGCCTTTTGCGTTCTGGTAAACGATCGTAAATTCTTCGCCCTTGCTGCCGTAGAGAATAATTTCTAATTCTTTTTCTGTTAATTCATTCGCTGGTTTATCGAGATCAATTTTATAATGCTGCGCGGCGGCATCGAGAGTCTGCCAATAATAGCCACCCTCTTCGCGCGGCCCGCTCCATTCGGATGCGCCGATCGCGCCATTATTCAGGGAAAGCTCTTTGTTTGTAATGAGAAGATCAGGGTCAATTTCCAGTTTATGTCCCAAGCCTTCACAAACGGGGCAAGCACCATGCGGTGTGTTAAATGAAAATGTGCGGGGTGCAATATCTGAGATGGTTGTGCCATGTTCCGGGCAAGCGAGATGTTCAGAGTAATGGATGTCGTAGCCTTCTCCCTCACGTGGTGTGAGAGCAACGGTCATATAACCATCGCCAAATTTCAACCCCGTTTCGATCGAATCTGTCAAACGGGAAAGCGCCGCCTGTTTTTCCTCTTCATCGTCATGGTGATGGATAACGAGTCTATCCACAACCGCTTCGATAGTGTGAATTTTATAGCGATCGAGATCAAATTCCTCGTCAAGAGAGCGAACATCGCCATCCACGCGGACGCGGGCAAAACCGGCTTTGCGGATTTCCTCGAAGACGGCTTGGTAGGTCCCCTTTCGGGCACGGACTAAAGGTGCGAGGATCAGAATCCTGCTTCCATCCGCGAGCGATTCGACTTTATCCACAATTTCTTGCGCCGATTGTTTGACCACTTCCCGTCCGCAAGTGGGGCAGTGCGGAATCCCAACTCGCGCATAAAGCAGACGCAGATAATCGTAAATCTCCGTCACCGTCCCAACAGTAGAGCGGGGATTGTGAGATGTGGATTTTTGGTCAATCGAAACAGCGGGAGATAATCCTTCAATATACTCGACATCCGGCTTATCCATCTGCCCGATAAATTGCCGCGCATAGGCAGAAAGTGACTCTACATAACGTCGCTGACCTTCGGCAAAGATAGTGTCAAAAGCGAGGGATGATTTGCCAGAACCTGAGAGACCGGTAATGACAACAAACTTATCACGGGGGATTTCAACCGTGATATTTTTCAGGTTGTGAACACGCGCGCCAACCACGCGAATTACGTTTTGAGCCATAGAAAAACCTTTATTGTGGGATGCTAAGATTATAGCACATTTGTTTTATTTTTTCCGTAAAAGCATGAAAGTATAGTATACCATTTGGGTCGGATTTGATTTTTCATCACGTAAGATGTAACATTAGAAAATCAAAAATATTTATGGGATTCAGATTGCGGAGGCGCCTTATGCCAGATTCTCGAATGCAAAAATTAGCGGATGTTTTAGTCAATTACTCTACCAAAGTTAAACAAGGCGATTGGGTGCATATTAATGCCAGTTATCTTGCCTTACCTTTGGCAAAGGAAGTTATGTCTTCTGTTTTGAAGGCTGGTGGGAATCCAAGCGTTGCGTTGGAATCGCCGGATATGGTAGCAGGGTATATTGCTGAAGGAAACGAAGAACAATTACGCTGGACACCTCCGCTGGACATGCACATTATCGAAAAAGTAGATGTATGGATCATTATTGAAGCACCTGAAAATACCCGTGCAATGACCAATATCGACCCCGAACGCCAACAAATGCGAAACAGTGCTTACGCAGAATGGATGGATATTTATATGAAACGCTCAGCGTCTGGAGAATTACGCTGGGTAATGACCAATTATCCATGCCAGGCATTGGCACAAGATGCCGAGATGAGTCTTGGTGAGTACGAAGATTTTGTCTATGCGGCAACTTTTGCAGACCAGGGTGATGCAGTAAAACGTTGGCAAGAGATTTTTGAAGAACAGGAAAAACTGATTAAGTGGCTAGCAGGCAAAAAAACAGTAACGATCCGGGGTCCGCACGTTGATTTGAGTATGTCCATCGAAGGGCGCAGTTTTGTCAATTCTTCTGGCGATCAAAATATGCCCAGTGGCGAGATCTTTACCAGTCCTGTTGAAGATTCTGTTATCGGATGGGTTGAATTCTCTTATCCCGCGATCTATCAGGGTGTAGCCGTGGAAGGCGTACGGTTGGAATTTGAGCAGGGGAAAATTATCAAAGCTGGTGCAGACAAGGGTGAAGCCTTTTTGCTAAAGATGCTTGATACAGATGAAGGAGCACGCATCTTGGGAGAGTTGGGGATAGGTACAAATTATGGTATACAGCGCTTTACCAAAAATATTCTTTATGATGAAAAAATTGGCGGAACTTTTCATTTGGCTGTCGGGAGCGGCTTTCCTGAAGCCGGCGGCGGTAATGAATCGAGCATCCATTGGGATCTGATCAGTGATGCAAGAAAGGCGACCACGATGTGGGCAGATGACGAAATTTTTTATAAAGATGGGAAGTTTACTCTCTAGGCAATCGTTTTAGAAACGAAGAGGAGAATATTATGCTTATCGCTATACTCGTTGGTGGCTTTGTAGTATTGGTTTTTGGCATTATTGGGGCGGTATTGATCTACAAATACTTTCAAGAAAAGAAAGAAGCTGAAGAAAGTCAGGGCTGGTCTTCTACGATAGGGCAGATCATAAAATCATTTATGCGTCGGGAAGTAAGTTATGAGAGCAATAATACAATTTATTATCCCGAAGTAGAATATCTCTACGAATTTATAGGTACAGAATATACAGGGCACCGGATCGCCTTCGGCGGGAGCGCGGGGCATAGTAACAGCAGAAAGTCAGAAGAAGTCCTCGCAAGATACCCGGTTGGCAAAAGTGTCCCTGTCTTTTACGACTCAAATAACCCACAAGATTCTGTTCTTATACGCAAAATGGGCACAGGCGGAAAAGTCTTTCTCTTTGTCGGCGCGCTCTTTCTCCTTCTCTCAATTTGTACGGTTTGCGTTGGCGGTATAATCGCACTTTCTCAAGTATCTCTCTAATAAGCATTGTATCCGCTCCTCAGAACAATGTTCTGTAACAAGAGTTTTTTACGGAGATTTGCATGCATACTCATTGTAGAGTAAGATTTTGAGTCTCATTTCCTTTCAGCGAGACTCAAACTGATGCCCCTTCTTCGCGCTCATCTCTTTAAAAGCCTCCGCCTTGAAACCGAAAATCAACGTGCCCTCGATGCCGGCTCTCCCCTCACGCGCTCGCTGCTCGCCTATTTGCTCTTGCACCGCAAGCATCCCGCTGACAGGCGAAGACTGGCATTTCTCTTTTGGACACGCAGCACAGAATCGGCGGCACGGAGAAATTTACGCCAATACTTGCATCGTCTGAAACAGGTTTTTGAAGAAGCCAATTTAGGGGATGATTGGGTCATCACCACAGCCTCCACAGTGCAGATAAACCCCCAAGCGGATATCTGGCTGGATGTGGATGCCTTCCGCCATCAAACGCGACCCGAAGCTGGGTCGGCGGAAAAAGAAGGGGGGATCGGTCTCTATCGTGGCGACCTGCTCGATGACCTCTACGAAGAGTGGTGCGAATCCCCTCGCAGGGAGCTGCGTCAGCGTTATCTGCAAAGCCTCGAAGAACTCAGCCTTGAACTGGAAGCAAATTACCGCAGCGAAGATGCCCTAAAGATCACCCGTAAGTGGATCGCGGCAGAAGCCTACGATGAATCTGCACACCGACGATTGATGTCGCTATATGTAACGCTCGGGAAGAAAAATCTGGCAATTCAGCATTATCAGCAATTAGCCGAGAACTTGATGTCAGAACTGGGCACAGAGCCGATGCCAGAAACCCGATCTCTGGTAGAGATGATCCAAACAGGCGGGATGCGGCAGGAAAAACCCCTCTCCTCTACAATGCCAAAAGCCGCATCCAAAGTCAAATCGCCACAATTGCCGATGGTGGGGAGAGAGGCAGAACTGGGGCAGATGCAGATTGCGTGGAAGCAAGCCCAAAACAAGAGTGGAGGCATCATCCTTCTTTCTGGAGATTCGGGTATTGGGAAAACACGTCTACTAAACGAATATCTGCACACTGCTCATCCGGTATCCCTTTTAGAGGGGACTTGTCACGAAGTCGAGGCTATGGTTGCTTACGCGCCCTTGCGGGGAATTTTGCAAGAGGCACTTTCTCGTTTATCAGAAGATGATTTGCAGCCTTTGCATCCCTATTTGGCTGCACTAACGCCCATTTTGCCGGATTTGCGCCGCGAGTATCCGAGTTTGCCTTCGTGGGCATCTGACCGCCGCGAAAGGATCGAAGCCCCCGAAGCGATTACGCAACTTTTACGCACGCTGGCAAAGAAAACCGGCACGCTTTTGCTCGCACTGGACGACCTGCATTGGGCAGACAGCCTAAGCTGGGAACTGCTGGAAATACTGGCCCACAGGCTGGAAGGTACCCCCTTATTGTTAATTGCTTCTTGTCGTTTGGAAGACCTAAACCCTGAACACGAGATTTTCTTTCGCTCGCTAAAGCGGAAAGAACGTTTTATGCATTTGCCTTTGGCGCGTCTTTCTTTATCTGAAAGTAAGCAGTTGGCAAAATATTTGCTGAAAGAAGAAAAACTGGACGCGCATTTTTTTGAGCGTCTTCATGAAGAAACAGAAGGAAATCCCTTTTTTATTATCGAGGGGATCCGTGCGTTGCAAGAGGGCGAAGAACCTGCCCGTCTGCCCTTTGGCGGTGGGTTGGAGCGCGGTGCAGAAAATTTGCCGCCACCTATTCAACGTCTCATAGAAGCGCGGCTCGATAGGCTCGACGCGCAAAGTCAGGAATTACTGGGCATTGCAGCAGCCATTGGGCGCAGTTTTAGCTTTTCTTTGCTCGCAGAAGTGAGCGAAGTTGCGACGAAAGAAGTAATCAATTATCTTGAAAACTGGCAACAAAAGGGATTGGTCACAGAAAAGAGTGATGGATACGATTTTACACACGACAAGATCCGTCAGGTTGCCTACGCTAATCTGAGTCGCGCACGTAAATCCTATGTACACCGTTGTATCGCTGAAATTTTAGAGAATGCCATACTCCCCGTAGATGCGGCGACTTTGGCGCATCATTATTCGCGCAGTGACCAGACCATCAAAGCCTTGCCTTATCTCACAAAAGCAGGGGAGCAAGCCTTGCGCGCTCATTCTTATCATGAAGCGCGCCAATTTGGTTCTCAGGCTGTCAGTATGCTGGGGAGAGAAGCAGGCCCTAAGCAAAACCAGGAAAGAATCGATCTAAGTCTTCAGCTAGCGCAAGCCTATGCTTTTAGCGGTGATTTACAGCGCGCACAAGAGATGGTGGAGCAAGCCGAGCAACTCGCTTTACAGATACATGATGAAAAACGCCTGGGCAGTGTTTATAGACGTAGCGCGCAAATTTTCTGGCAGCGCGGCAATCCCAAAGCGGCAAATGATTATGCACACCGTACTTTGCGTATTGCTGAAGAGAAAGAAGATATAGCTCTTTTACGCGCCGCCTTGCGGATGTTGGGCAGAACCAGCATTGCCCTGGCCGCATTCGACGATGCAATTGCTTATCTTTTGCGCTATGTTGATATTGAAGATTCGGCAACGCGCTACCATCCCAATTTGATGGTTGTTTACGGTTATTTAGGCGTTGCCTACGCACGCGTCGGCTCATGGAAACGCGCTCTCGATGCGGCTGAGCATGGCGTAGAGATTGCAAAAGAGCAGGGCGCCGCATCAAAGATCACCTTTGCGCTCGCACCCCTTGCCTATGTTCAAGCCGCCCGTCAAAATTGGGCGCAATGCTTCAAAACTCTATCCGCTGCACCCACGCCGCTTGATGAAGAGCGCGAATTTACCCCACTCCTTTTTATTATGAGCAGTCTCCGCGGCTATACCCAAGCCAGACTCGACGAGACAGAAGAGGGCATAAAAGCGATCCACAAATCGCTAAATTGGGTGGAGAAAAATAACTATCAAGTTTTTCGTTACCTGCCGCGCATTTTTCTCGCCGAAAGCCTTCTCTTAACGAACGAAATTTCAGAAGCAAAAAAACAAGCAGAAAGAGCGCTCAAGGATGCACGCGAAAGCGGAAACCGTTGGGCAGTTGGCGTCACATTGCGTATTTTAGGGGAGATTTTGAGTCAGGAGGCGAAACCGAACTGGTTGCAGATGGAGGAGTATCTACGCGAATCCCTACGTATCCTACGCCGGATTCGTGCCCGACCCGATCTTGCTCGGACCTATTTGGCATTGCGGCGGCTTTATGACCGTGCCGGTCAAAGTGCCTGGGCAGTGGATTGCCACTTCCGCGCTACCTCCATCTTTGACGAATTGAATATGGCAGAGGAGCTAAGCCTAGCACAAGGACATGCCGCCGGCGAACGCAAAGGCGCTGTCGTGATCCTGGATATGGAGTTGAAGGGACCCGATGGCACAGGGTAGGTTTTTTGCATTCTTCTGACTTATGCTTTCAACGAGAAAAGAGGGTGCGTCGCACCAAAACGATGAGAATCTGCCCTTCGAAAGAGAAAATGCTTGTCGACCAGCATCTTTTTGTCGAAGTTGGTGCGACGCACATCTGCCCGAGCAAAACTCCGAATTCCTCTGACTTATGCAAAATTCTTACAGAAGCGGGGTTATTTAGCGAGTACAATAGGCTTTGTGTAAAAATAAGAGGTAATAGTAAAAAGTAAGTGATAGCTTTGTCATTGCGAGGTAGTTTTATCGCCGAAGCAATCTTCAGGACAGTGAGGGGGGGACTGCCGCGTTCCGTAAACTCCGCTCGCAGTGAAGTGCCCATCGCTTTCTACACAACCATTACCAAATAAAAAATCGTGCCCTCTGCGCATTTGGGGCAAAAATATAATAAGAAGGAAAATTTCATGCCCCAACAACAAATTCCGTGCCCGCAATGTAGACAGCCCGTTGCCGCAAATATTGAGCAACTTTTTGATGTGTCCGTCGACCCTGGCGCAAAACAACGTCTGCTTGGCAATGTTTCCAATGTCGCGAATTGCCAAACTTGCGGATATGCTGGTCAAATCCCCACCCCTGTTATTTATCATGATAACGAAAATGAGCTGCTCCTGACATTCTTCCCGCCCGAGTTGGCGATTCCCGTCAATGAGCAAGAACAGATCGTAGGGCCGCAGATCAAGAAGCTGACCGACAAATTGCCTCCCGAAAAACGGAAAGGCTATTTACTTAACCCACAGACCTTTTTTACCTACGAAAGCATGGTCGAACGTATTCTGGGCGCAGACGGGATTACGCCAGAAATGATCAAAGCCCAAAAAGATCGCGTTGGGCTAATCGAGAATTTGCTGACAGCCAAAGATGATGAGGCAAGGAAGGCACTGATAAAAGAAGATGAGAGTCTCTTCGACGATCAGTTCTTTGCTCTCTTCGGGCAACTTGGTCAGGCTGCTGCAGCGCAGGGACAAGGTGAAACAGCAGAGCAAATGAAAGCGATAGAAAAGCTCTTGCTTGACGAAACAGCATATGGGCAAGAAATCCAAGCTTCGATGAAGGAAATGGAAGCGGCTGCCCAATCCCTGCAAGAGTTGGGGGAGGGTTTGACGCGTGAGAAATTGCTGGATTTGATCCTTGATGCACCAAATGAAGCGCGTGAACAAGCTTATGTCAGCATGGCACGGCAGGGGCTTGATTATGAGTTCTTCCAATTGTTAACGAATCGTGCTGAGGCAGAAACTGACGATGAAAAACGTGGGCAAATTGAAGCCACGCGCGACCGTATCCTGACAATGGTCAACGAAATTGACAAGCAAATGGAAGCACGTCTCCAGCAGGCGCAGGGATTCCTTAATTCCCTCCTGGAGCAGGAAGATATTGCTGGTGCTACCCAAGCAAATTTGCAGAATTTTGATCAGAACGTTGTTCAAGCTTTAGAGGTAATGTTGCATAAGGCGACTGAAGAAAAAGATGAGGCTTTGCTAGCAAAACTACAACAGGTGGTTGCTGTGTTGCAACAGGCGAGCGGTCCCATGCCTGAATATGAGATCATCGAAAAGTTGCTTTCTGTTGAAGGTGATGAGGCTTTGGATAAGGCGATTGCAGAAAATGAAGAGAAGATCGACGATAATTTTCTCAAGACCTTGAGCGGTATTATTGCGCAGTCACAAGGGCAAGAAGAGAAGCTCTCATCGCAAGATAAAGAGATGTTCGGGAAGATGGAGCAGGTCTACAATGCGGTTTTGCGCTTCAATATGAAAAAGAATATGGGGTAGTTTCAGTATTCAGTAAAAAGTGATCAGTACACAGTAAAATCCCCACGAAAATTTTCGCGGGGATTTTTTTGTGGATTCTGTTTTCTCCCCTAAATTCCGCATTTAGAATTTGGTGGAGATACCCTAAAGGGTACTTTGTTCGCTAGGACAGAGGGGACTCACTCAATCGGATTATCCAATCTGATGCCGTGCCCTCTAACGGTGACAATATATTGATGCTCGGGATCGTAAGCTGCTAATTTATCGCGCAAGCGGCGGATGAGGGCATCGAGAGCTTGGTCAGATACGCCAAGGGCTTCATCTTCTCCCCAAACAGCGGCAACCAAATCTTGACGGGAAACAACTTCGCTTTGTTGCTCGAAGAGCTTCCACAATAAGCGGAATTGTTGCGCCGAGAGCGGTGGTGTGACTTGTTGCTGATCTACAAAAACGCGTCTGGAGCTGAGATCGATCATTAACCGCCCAATGCGGGTATTATTTTCTGTCAGGGGCATCGTTGCGTCGGAGACGAGGAACATAAATTGCTGAACGACCGCCACCTGGATCAGATCACCATCTTGCAAGACAATGGCATCGCTTACTTCTTCTCCGTTGCGATGGGTACCATTTTTGCTGCCCATATCTTCGAGCAAGACACCGTCTGTAGTGGGGGTCAGGCGTGCATGATAACGGGATACTTTTCGGTCGGGGATGGTCAGATCACAAGCGGCATCACGTCCAAGCAGGAGCGTGTTCTCCAGCGTCCAGCGTTCCCCTTTAAGGGGACCCTCCTGTGCAATTAGAATGGGGAAGTCATCAAGTTTTGTATTCATCAATTTGGATTAGAGCTAATTTAACCACCGCAAAGGCGTTCTTAAAAAATCTCGCTATTTATTTCAAAGACACTTATAATATAGCAGAAAAAGAAAATCTGTGTAAAGTTTCACGCCGAAATTTATGTTTGCACAGTATCTTACCCCAGAACAGGAGTTTTTTATGGCTCTCCCCCTCAATAAGGGAGAGGTTTTGCGTGGTCGCTACGAGATCCGTCAGCAGATCGGACAAGGTGGCACAGGAAGTGTATACCTTGCCGAAGATCGTCGTCTCGAGGGTCGTCTTTGCGCCGTCAAAGAAGTAGAACACGACCGCGCCCTCCCCGCCAAGATATTTGAAGAAGCCCGCGAGCAATTTATGCGCGAGGCGACTGTTTTGGCGCGTCTGGATCACCCCAACTTGCCCAAAGTTTCGGACTTTTTCTCGCGTGAAAACCGTGATTATCTTGTCATGGATTATGTCCCGGGCGAAGATTTGCGAACGCTAATGCTCGACGCCCGTCGGCAAAAAACATTTTTGCGTGAAGATGTGGTGCTCGGCTGGGCAAACCAGATCGCGAATGCGCTCACCTACCTGCATCGTCAATCCCCGCCAATTATTCATCGCGATATTAAACCCAGTAACCTTAAATTGACGCCATCCGGTCTTGTTAAATTGGTCGATTTTGGGCTGGTACGCGTCCTTGTCCCCGATGAAATGACCATTACGGTTATTCAGGGGCAGGGGACTATTCTTTATACGCCGCTGGAGCAATATGGAAGTGATGGCACGCATACGGATGTGAGAAGCGATGTCTACTCTCTGGGCGCGACGCTCTATCATCTGCTCACAAATACTGCCCCCTCGGATGCGCGGCAACGTTTCCTGACCCCAGAAAGCTTGCTACTGCCTAAGGAAATTAACTCGGCAATAAACAGACGTACCCAACGCGGATTAAAATGGGCAATGTCCCTGCACCCCGACGAACGCCCCGATTCTGCTGAAGATTTTCGACTTTTTTTGCTTGGGCAAAAAGAGATCATCACCAGCCCGCTCCCTAATCTGCATCAACAAGCGCCAAAAACAACCTTCCGCGACCTTCTCGCTCAACCTGCTGAGCAAAGATTGCTCTGGCTGATCGGCGGGATGATGCTGCTCAGCTTCCTGACATCGGTTTTGGGGTAGGGTTATGATATAAGGGTGGAGAGAGAAAGATCGTTTTCAAGTCAAATAACTGTATAATTGCATATCTTATATTATAAAAGTGCTCATGTTAAAAAACGAAGCTGCGATCCAGGCGTTATTGGCGGAGAGTTATCCGTAACAGGATTTGAATGAAAAGAAAAGAACCGAATCATCATAAGGATTATTCTTTCGCAGAATGGGAAAATCTTCCTTTTAAAACAAAGCGCGATATCTGGAATAACTATTGGAACCCATATCAGCCAGACAAAGGGAAGCGAACAAGGGACGCAATACTCAATGAATTTAAACGGCAACATTTGCCTTTAGTGCAAAAAGCTGTTGTGATAGATTATGGTTATTTTGGATGGGGTGTAGGGGGGATTTCTGTGATAATGCCCGAATCATCCATTAGAGTTCCGACAGAATTTGCTTCTGTCATGATTAATAAAGGCGTTATTCAAGAAAAGATAGATGAAAAAACAGTGATGGTAAATTGGCGTTATGGTGGATCAAAAGCAACATTCACGTTAGATACTAGCGAGGGAAATCCATGAAAATCCTCGCCATCGCCATGTCGCGCATCCCTGCGCCTAACGCCAACGGCATTCAGGTCATGAAAGTCTGTCAGGCGCTCAGCCAACTCGGTCACGAGGTGATTTTGCTCGTTCCCGATATGGAGCCATGGGGCGGTACGCGCGACGACCTTAAAGCCTTTTATGGGCTGGAAAAAATCTTCGAAGTTCGTTGGCTGAAGACTAAATCCCGCCGTACTTTTAACTGGCGTGCCATCCGCGAAGCTCGCAAAGAAAACCCCGATCTTATCTACAGTTGGTCACTGCAGAGTAGCGTTTTCGCCCTGCTGCATCGCCTGCCCCTTATCTTCGAACTCCACGAGCCGCCGCTCGGGCGTTTTGGCCCGTTTTGGTATCGCGCCTTTTTACGTTTTGGCGGTAAAAAACGCCTTGTTAGCATTACTCATGCTTTACGAGATGTCTTATCTCGGAAATATGGATTGCCCTCCAGCGTTATCATTGCCCCAAACGGGATCGACCTAGAACGCTATGATTCGCTCCCAAGCCCCGAATTTGCTCGGCACGAACTGGGCTTCGATGATGCCCCAACAGTCATCTGCACCGGTCATCTTTACGCCGGTCGTGGCGCAGAGACCTTTTTGGCATTGGCAGAAAAAAGCCCGAGTGTAGAATTTGTCTGGGTTGGCGGCAGGCAAGATGATGTTGAGGCGTGGCGCGAAAAAGCTAGGGAGCAGAAAAACGTTAAATTCACAGGATTTGTCCAACAGGCAGAACTTCCCCTTTATCAAGCCGCAGCGGATATTTTAATCGCCCCCTACGCAAGTCAAATATCCGGATCCAGCGGCGGGGATTCGGCATCCGTTGCCAGCCCAATGAAACTCTTCGACTATATGGCAGCCAAACGTACCATCATCACCAGCGATTTGCCCGTCATCCGCGAAGTGCTGGACGAGAAAAGCGCGCTTTTTGTCCCGCCCGATGATGTGGATGCCTGGCATACAGCAGTGACTCGTTTGTTAGGCGATATTGATTTGCGGGAAAAACTGGCTGAAAATGCCTATGCAATTGTGGGAGAAAATACTTGGCTGGCGCGCCAAAAGAAGATATTAGCAGGTTTTTATAATACAAATTAATAAATATGGAGGAAAATAAATATGAATAAAAAAGCAATAATGTGGGTTGGAATTGGATGTTTGGTTGCCTGTGTGGTCTTCGGCGTTGCTTTTCTGGTATTAGGTGGAACATTTGTAAATTGGGTGATGCAAGAACCGGAGAATATTACGGTTGACGTCCTTGCTCCAATAACCGTAAGCAAAAGTGAAGACTTTATTCTTGAAGTGCTGATAACAAACACAGCGAGCAAGGAGCAAGAGATAAATAGTATAGATATTGATACAAGCTATCTGGATGGGCTGGCTGTCATAAATACAACGCCAAAATACACAGAGACTTTTGCAAACAACATGTTGGGGCAATCGTTTCAGAGCTATTATTTTACATACGCAGTGCCAGCAAATGAAACGACCATTGTGAAATTCCATATGACTGCGTTGAAGTCAGGTGATTATTCTGGTGAAATAGCTATTTGCATCAATTCAGGATCAAATTGTACAGAGCATTATCTTCGAACGCTGGTTGAATAAAAGCAGCAAGCAAGAATGAGTTGCTGAACAGACGTATGAAAAAACATGCTCAATTGGTTTAGAAGCTGTTTTCTGCCCCGATGATTTTCGGGGCTTTTTTTTGTGGAGATAATTTACGTAGAGTTTACAGGGGGATAGTAAAGAAATAATAAGTGGGAAATAGAATGCAAGTAGATAAAGGAGAAGATATATGAAAAATTGGATCATAGCCATGCTCAGCCTTTCTTTACTGCTTTCAGGCTGCGCCCGCGTCAACAAGCGGAATGAAAATCCGCCCGCTGAGCAGAGCGCCATATCCGTGCCTGTAGCAGAAAGTGTGGAAGAAATACAGCCCGAACCCGCCGCGCCGGATTTTGCATCCATGAGCTTTGTAGAGAAAAACAGCCTCTACATGCAATTACTGAACGAAAATATGGACGCGGGCCTGGATACTTTTGCAGCAGAAGATGCTTATCAACGCTCTCTCGAAGCCTCCCTCTCTAGCGATAATGAGAAAGCAGACCGGGCTTTAGAAGAAGCTATTCTTATTCTGATGAACCAATAAAAAGGAGATTTGAAATGAATAAAAAGACTCTTATCCTTACTCTTGCAATGATTTTTACCCTCGTAGCCACAACAGCCTTCGCACCCCAAACTGCCTATGCCCAATCAGGTGGCGGCAGCGGCACACTTAAAGCAAACGGCGACGGCTTGGCAGGCATCCGCGGTAGCGGCGATGTGAGCATTTCCGGCAGCGGCATTTTGTGGATACGTGACCATGCCGGCGATGCTGTCATCAATGTCAGCGGCGGCAGGAATCGTCGAGAAGGCGAGAATGGCTGGGTGCGCTATTCCGGTTTCAACGGAGAAGCCTCTGTTAGCGGAAGCCAGATCACCGTTGCCCTCTCTGGTTTCGGTATCGATCTCGAAGCCACCGGCACAGGCAAATTTGTCCTGCGCGGCAGCGGCTCCTATACCGTTGAAAAAGATGGCATTACCGTGCTCAATGGTGTCTGGACTGAAGAAGCGCAGGTTTTCAGCATCCCCTAATTAGTAGTTCAAGAAAAGTTTTACAGCAGGGATTCATTTTCATAAATGGATCCCTGTAATGATTCCAGGGCATATTTCCTTAGCATTGCAATACCCATATCTTTTCGAAAGCAGATAAAATAGTGTTGTACAATAAGCTAAAGGGCTTCACCTTGGTATACAGGAAAGAAATATGCTCTGGCTCATAACTTCGCTACTAATACTATCTGGCACGATACTTCTTTTTCTTGGTATGAATGCTTTGCAACGGCGCGATATGCCAGCAACGAAAGCTTTTGCCATAACGATGTTTGCTGCTAGTCTTTGGGCATTTGGTTTCGCTGCGGAGGTGGTTAGCCCCAGCTTAGAGGGCAAAATTTTCTGGGCAGATATTCAATTTATAGGGATAAATATATTGCCCTTGTCATGGTTTGCAATGACCCTATATTACACAGGGCAACCTCGTTGGACTATTCGCAGCTTGTCTATCTTGGGCTTGATACCACTTGCAATTACACTGATGATCTTTACCGACCCCTATCATCATCTCTTTCGTGGTTCCCCCTCTCTAGAGGTTATCAACCCATCTTTTTTTGTACTAAATAATGACTATGGCATCTTTTATTATGCTGTTACTGCGCCTTTCGCTTATTTCCTCTTCGCTATTTCTTTGGTTTTATTAGGTCGTTTCTGGCTAAAATCTTCCCAGATTTATCGTCGTCAAGGGGTAATTCTATTATTTAGTTTATTGCTTCCTCTTGTAGTCGACGTTCTTTATGTGCTGGATATTACCCCCATACCAAAATTTAATTTTTCTGCAATTACATTTAGCATTTCAGGATTACTGGTTAGTTGGAATGTCTTTTCTCTTCGCTTCTTGGATATTACACCTCTTGCAAAAGATATCGTTATCGAAACAATGCAAGTCGGGGTTATTGTATTAGATAAAGAGGGCCGCATTACCGATATAAACCCCGCAGCTGAAAAGATCACAGGTGTTTTAGCGATACAAAATATTGGCATCCCAGCGGCACAAGTCTTTCCAGACTACGCATCGTTTTTGAATACAACCTCGGACGAAGAAAGTGAAATTGTCCTTGAGCACCGGGGAGAAAAAAAACATTATGCAGCCAGAGTTTCTCTTGTTTTGGGAGTACGTAAACGTATTCTTGGTCGTGTTATTACACTAAATAATATCTCAGAACGAGTGAGGCTATATCAACGGGTTAGAGAAGCCTCACTGACAGATTCCCTAACAGGGATTTTAAATCGCAGAGCATTCATAGAACGGGGCGAAACTGAAATAGCCCGCGTGCTAAGATACCAACGCCCTTTATCTTTAGCAATGATGGATCTTGATAATTTAAAAACTATTAATGATGAATATGGACATAATGCTGGTGATAATGCGCTAATGACTATCGTTCAGCTATGCCAAAAAGAAATGCGCTCTTCAGACGCGATAGCACGTTACGGCGGCGACGAATTTGTAATTCTCCTCCCTGAAACAAATATGGAAAAAGCTTTTAGGCTTGCTGAACGGATCTGTCAGAGCGTAAACAAAATAGTGCTTGAAACAAAACCGAACAATAATGTCTTTCTCAGTGTAAGCATAGGGCTTTCTGAATTTGATGGGAAAGAGAAACTGGAATCTCTGCTTCAACGAGCAGATGAGGCTCTCTATGAAGCCAAGCGTTCAGGTAAAAATCGGGTTGTCAAAAAGTGAGTGCTATTCAATATTAGTAACGATCACATTCTTAGCCCCCGCTTTATACAGCGCCTCGACAATTGTCGGGGCATTTTCTTTTGTGGATAGGGCGATCATATTCCCACCCCTGCCTCCACCGGATAGCTTCGCCCCGCTCGCGCCAGACTTTAGGCTTGCTTCCGTTAAGCGATCCAATTCTGGTGAAGAAACGCCCATCTCCTGCAAAATGCGCTGGTTCTCGTTCATTAATGCTCCCAAACGTTCGGGATGCCCACCCTCGATAGATTGCCGCGCTGTTTTGGCAATGCTACCTGCTGCGGCGAAAAGAGTCTCAATCTCGTGCGGATTCTGCTCCCAGAGCTTACGTACATCGGCTACAGATTCTTTCGTTGGGGCGGGGATGCCGGTATCGCCAATAATGATGGTGAAAGGCTTTGCAACATTCAATAATTCGATGGCATTTCTATCTTTCCTGCCCCATCTCGGCGATTTTTCTCCTTTAGGCGGAGGAAATTTGCTACCACTGATAGGAGGGAAAACCCAATAAGGGATTTTTAAGAAGAAGATCGGCTTTCCATAGGTCACGACAGTGTTATCTATCCCCGAGGGTGTGCCGTGATGGATCTTCTCCACTTCGTAGGCGATCTCGTTCACACGCTCATCCCTAAGCGGATGCCCCAAATGCGCGGATAATGCACGGATGATCGCAACCGATACCGCCGCGCCTGAGCCAAGCCCCGAGGCGAGTGGGATGGTGGATGTGATTTTGATTTCTATGCCCTCTCGCATGTCTTTGCGAGGAGCATGCGTTTGCGACGAAGCAATCTCCATGACAGTGAGGGAGATTGCTTCGTCGGATAAAGTCCTCCTCGCAATGACAGAGATGCCAAGGGCAGAGAAAACACTCCTTATAACGGTAGCAAGTGCATCGTCAGGAGCGATTCGGGAAAGTTCTTCGTGCAATCCAATGTCGGGGGCGTTGACCCAGATCCCACCAGCGCGGTCAACATCCAAGACTTCCGCATCCGCATGAATCTGGTTTACAGGCACAGCCAGCGCAGGCTGCCCATAAACAACGGCATGTTCGCCAAATAATATGATCTTGCCGGGCGCAGTGGCTTTGGTCATTATATTCCCCCTTATAGTAACGACTTTAGTCGTTTAGTAATGCAAGGGCTGAAGCCCTTACTACGAGGAAGTTTCACGAGAGATAAAAAACAGCCATCGCTATAATCCCCCAAAGAATGATAGCGATTTGGAGCGGTCTATCGGTCAGAACAACTTCTTCTGGAGAACCAGTGACGTGAGAAATTTGCACAAGATAAAGATAACGAAAAATGGCGTAGATCACGAAGGGAATCGTGAGCATCATGGCGTGGTTACCGGGCAGGTTGTCTGCAGTGAAAGTATAGAGGCTATAGGCGACGATCGTTGTGCCCGAAACAATAGTGATAAATTGGTCAAGCAGCGGGATAGTGTAGCCATCGAGCACTTTGCGGTGCGAGCCTGCACCGTCGGAGAGCAATTCTAACTCAGCGCGTCTTTTGCCAAAGCCGAGATAAAGTGCGCCGAGCGTGGTGATCACATAAAGCCAGGGTGAAAAACGTTCGACAGCGATAAGTGTCACACCGCTATGTACGCGCAGGACAAAGCCTGTGGCGAGGATCATCACATCGAGAATGGGGATATGTTTAAGCCGCGATGTATAAGCGAGCATCATCAGGAAATAGATCGCCAAAACCGCAGAGAAGGCTGGCGTGAGAAAATAAGCTGTGGGGATAACGATTGCGACCAGCAACACACCAAAAACACGTGCGACATTGATTGGCAACTCGCCCGATGGCAAAGGACGATTCTTTTTCTTCGGATGTTGGCGATCGGCATCAATATCAGCGATGTCATTAAAGATGTAGACTGCGCTGGAGATCAAAGAAAAAAGCGCAAATCCAGCAAGGGTGCGCAGCGCAGGTTCAAGCTGAAAAAGTTGCTTGTCAAAAACCAGCGCAAAGAAAACGATCACATTTTTTATCCACTGCCGTGGACGCATTATTTTTAGGATGGCTTTTATCATAAAGATATTTTACATCGAAAAAGGAGTTAGGTGACAGTCACTTTTGAAGTGACTGTCACCTCCGCAACAGGTACAATATAGCTATGCCAAAAATCCGTTTAGATATTTCTCTCTTTGAGCAGGGACTTGCCGAATCGCAGGAACTAGCCCAACGCCTTGTGATAGCAGGCAAAGTGCGCGTGGATGGACAGCTCGCAGTCGCTCCCTCACAAATGATCAAAGCTGACGCCAAACTGGATGTAGACAGCGGAAAGCGTTTCGTCTCGCGCGGCGGAGATAAGCTTGCTGCCGCTTTGGACGCATTCTCCGTCAATGTACAGGATCTCGTTTGCGCCGACGCTGGCGCATCTACCGGCGGATTTACGGATTGCCTCCTCCAAAATGGCGCCGCCAAAGTCTACGCCATAGACGTAGGTCACGGAATCCTCGCCTGGGAACTCCGCAACGATCCCCGCGTTGTCGTGATGGAACAAACCAATGCTCGTCACGTTGAAAAGCTGGATGAACCAGTCGATTTGGTCGTCATAGACGCATCTTTTATTTCGTTGAAAGTTTTATTACCCGTTATTAAAAAGTGGCTCCCCTCTCCCGCCCGCGGGGGAGGGGCTGGGGGTGGGAGCAGTGTCATCGCCCTCATCAAACCCCAATTTGAAGCCAAACGCGATGAAGTCTCACGGGGAAAAGGTGTTATCCGCGATGCAGAAATCCATAAACGTGTTTTGCGTGAGATTTTAGATTTTGCCCAAGAGCAAGGCTTCACTCTGCGCGGCTTGATCCGCTCTCCAATTCAAGGCCCGAAGGGAAATGTCGAGTTTTTAGTTTGGTTGGGGATGGGAGAAGGGGAAATAGTAGATCAGGAAAAAGTAATTAGTAGGGCTGTGAGTAGTGAAAGAGAGAGAAAGGAACGATGAACAAAATTCAAAAAAGAGTTGATAGATTAATAGGCTTGGCAAATGATTTGTTGTTGAAGCATCCAAAGCATCTTGTTATACAAGCTTGCCTAAGAAACTTTGGTATATTAAGAAGTGAGCTTTTACTACCCGAGCCAAATAAAGAAAAAGTCAAAAGCAGCAGTTATGGACTCATAAGGGCATATGATGCGACGTCAGAATTTCACGATACTCCATTTGGGGAAGAGATAGAAAAACTCTTGCTCGAGCTACAAGAATACTGAAAACTATTCTGAAATATTTTTGAGGATAGCCCTTAATTAACCTTCGTAATTCTCTCGCTAATCTCCCATAATTTTTACGCGATGCTTTCATCATAAGAAAGTGGGGATAAACAAAGCAATATACCGCGTAAGAATCCTTGAGAAGATCCCATCTTATCTCCTGTTAGAACGATAAAAACAAGGAGAGAGAGACATGACCACCAACCCCAAAATTACAGTTTACGGAGCCTACTGGTGTCCCGATTGTCGCCGCGCAAAGCAATTTTTAGGCGAACACCAAATCCCCTATAACTGGGTGGATATTGAAGAAGACAAAGAAGGCGAGCAATACGTCATCCAGAAGAACGATGGCAAACGCATCATCCCGACCATCGAATTTGAAGATGGCTCGCTGCTGGTTGAGCCATCGAATGCTGAGTTAGCTACCAAACTCGGGCTAAAAACCACCGCCGAACGTAGCCATTACGATTTAATCGTCATCGGTGGTGGGCCAGCCGGATTAACCACAGCCCTCTACACTGCTCGCGAAGGGATCGACACGCTCGTGATCGAACGTGCTGCCCTCGGTGGGCAGGCTGCCACAACCCAATGGCTCGATAACGTCCCTGGCTTCTCCGAAGGCATTTCTGGCGCAGATTTTTCGCATCAGCTACGTCTGCAAGCAGAACGTTTCGGCGTTGAATTTTTGCAAGCCCAAGATGTCACCGAAGTTCGCAGCGACGATAATTATCAACACATCGCAACCGGCGACGGCAGTAAATACACCGCCAAAGCCGTCCTCATCGCTACGGGCAGCAGCTACAAACGCCTTAACGTCCCCGGCGAAGAGAAATATATAGGCGCAGGCATTCATTTTTGCGCCACCTGTGACGGCCCCTTCTACAAGGGGATGCCCGTTGCCGTCATTGGCGGCGGCAACAGTGCTACCGAAGAAAGCGTCTTCCTGACAAAATTTGTCGAAAAAGTCACCCTGCTTGTGCGCGGCAGCGAACTGACCGCCAGCAAAGTATTGCAAGATAAAGTGCTCTCTCATCCCCAAATCGATGTGCGTTTCAACACCGAAACCCTCGAATTCCAGGGCGCAGAAAGCAAACTCAAAACCGTTATCATCAAAAACCGCAAGACCGACCAAAGAGAAGAAATTCACCCCTCGGGCGTTTTCACCTTTATCGGGCAAATCCCCAACACAGGCTTTCTCGCCAACTCTGGCGTAGAAACCAATCAGTGGGGCTTCATCGTCAGCGGGCACAGTCTTGTCCACGATGCTCCTCGCCCCGCCGGTTACGAATCCCGTGACCCCACCCTGCTCGAAACCAGCGTCCCCGGCATTTTTGCCGCTGGTGATGTCCGCGCCGATAGCACTAAACAAGTCGCCTCGGCGGCTGGTGAGGGCGCAACTGCCGCCCTGCTCATTCGGGAGTATTTGAAGAGTGTTTAAATTTCAAACTGATTTTGCGAGAAGAATGCTCTTTCGACGAAGCAATCTCATGATCCGTAAGACCGCTTTGTCGCAAAAGCATGCTCCTCGCGGAATCATTTTTGTTCTTTTTTTGATGTCTCTTCTCTTGGCAGCTTGCGGAACGCAAAGCACCCCTGTGCCTTCAACATCTACCCCGCTGCCAACAGAGCGGATCATCCCCAGCCTGGAGCCTGCCCCTGTTATGGATACAGCTACCGCACCCCCAACAGCAACATCATCCGCCGCTAATGCCGACGTGACTTTCGTTCGGGCAATCCAAGCTGCCGATGGAAGCTGGACTTTCCATGTAACGGTATCCCATCCAGATACGGGGTGGGACGATTACGCCGATGGCTGGGATATTCTCACATTAAACGGAACCCAGCTCAAAATCCGGGAAGGTGACGTGTTTACCCGTCTACTGGCGCATCCGCATGTGGACGAGCAACCCTTCACCCGCAGCCAAAGCGGAATCGTCATCCAAGAAGATATAACAAAAGTTATCGCCCGAGCACACGACATTGTGGATGGCTTTGGCGGGAAAGAAATCATCGTCGATCTTGAAAAAGATTCTGGCGAGGGTTTTGAAGTAGAACACTAAAACTATGTCACTGCGAGGAGCATGCTTTTGCGACGTGGCAGTCTCCTTCACTATCTTGGAGATTGCTTCAGCGATCAAACTGCTTCGCAATGACAACTAAACAGAAAATAAAATGAAAAACTATTACTCACCACACTCGTACTCACATTCATCATCGCCGCCTGTGGCACTACGCCAGAAACGACCGCCAATATCCGCTCCTTGGAAGAGGCTTACGCCAACGACGCGCCTGAAATTGTGGAAGTGACCGCTAACGATGCCATTTTGCTCTTTGAATCGAGCGTGCCTTTGGCTTGCTCTGTTGTTTACGGCACGACCACCGAATATGGTCAACTCTCGGTCGATACCGATATGGATGGCGGCGCACATACCGATCATCATCCCGTTTTATCGGGCTTGGAACCGGATACCGAATATCAATATCGCTTGCAAGGGACTGCGCCCGACGGCACGATCTATACCAGCGAAAATATGACTTTTCGCACCCTGCCCGTAGACGAAAGCGCAGAAGTTAATCTCGCATCTTTGGAGAGCGGTGCAACTGTGACGGACGTGAGCAGCAACTTTGGCGGCGCAGCGAATGACCAATCTTGGGGTGCGAACAACGCCCTAGATGGCAACCGCGCCACAGCCTGGTCATCCAGCGGGGATGGGAATGATGCTTTCGTCGAGATCACATTGCCCCAAGCTGCGCAACTGACCGCTGTCGAAGTCTGGACGCGCTCAATGGGCGATGGTACAGCGATCACCTTGAGCTTTACGATCACCACCGATAGCGGCGAAGTTTTTGGTCCCTTCACCCTCGACGATGCCGAGCAAGCTTATAAATTCGAGATCGACGCAGTTGCCACCACCCTCCGTTTGGATGTCGTAGACAGCACCGGCGGGAATACGGGCTTGGTCGAGTTTGCGGCTTATGGGGAGTTTAAGTAAAAACTCTAAACCACATCAAAAAAATCCAGGAGACCAAGAATGAAAAAAGACCCTGTTCAATATTCTCTGGCATTAAAACTAAAACTTAACATGATCACTTTGCCCCAATTACAAGACGGCATCACCGAGTGTTTTATTCTCACAAATCGAACTTTCTTGGAACGTCGCATGGGAAAAAGTGTTGCAATCAGTGAGATAGATTCAATTACGCGTGAGTTGATCGCCCAGGTGTTTTCTGAAAACAATATCTCAAGATCTTCCACCTCTATCTCTGATATTCGAAAAATATGTAAAATCCTTGATGCCCAACTTGGTTTTGAAGCTAACCAGAAATTATCGGAGCATCATCAAAATATCATTGATAGGCTTTTTGAATTAGCAGCTTAAACTGGACAGGAGAAAATTATGAAACTAGCTATGATCGGATTAGGAAAAATGGGCGCGAATATGACCTCGCGCTTGCTACGCGGTGGAAATAACGTCGTCGCTTTCGATTTGAACGAAGAAGCTATCCAAAAGGCGGAATCTGAAGGCGCAGAAGGTGCGCGGACTTTGTCCGAAGTCACCGAGAAATTATCTGCGCCGCGTGTGGTTTGGGTAATGGTCCCTGCTGGGAAAATAACAGAATCCGTCATCGACGAGTTGGGCGAACTGCTTTCAGATGGGGATACCATTATCGACGGTGGAAACACGATGTATAAAGATGATATCCGACGGGCAGCAACGCTGGCAGAAAAAGGGATCAATTATGTGGATGTCGGCACTAGCGGAGGCGTTTGGGGGCTCGCAGAAGGCTACAGTATGATGATCGGTGGAACAACGGAAGCCGTTTCAAGGCTGAGTCCGATTTTCGAGACTCTCGCTCCAGCTGCAGATTTAGGTTGGGGACATGTTGGCCCTGTCGGAGCCGGACATTTTGTCAAAATGATCCACAATGGAATCGAATATGGCATGATGCAGGCGTATGCCGAGGGATTTGAGATCATGCACGCCAAGAAAGATTTTGGTCTTGACCTGCATCAGGTCGCAGAGATTTGGCGACACGGCAGCGTCGTCCGCTCATGGCTGCTCGATCTAACCGCCAACGCCCTCGAAGATGACCAGGATTTGAGCGATATCGCTGGCTATGTTTCGGATAGCGGCGAAGGACGCTGGACTGTCTTTGAAGCCGTCGATTTAGATGTACCTGCGCCCGTCATCACACTCTCACTACAGAGACGATTCTCCAGCCGACAAGATGAAAGCTACGCCGCCAAAGTCCTTTCTGCGATGCGCAATCAGTTCGGCGGGCACGCTGTAAAAAAGGCGGAGTAATGAAAAAGACTCACTCCAGCCCCCCTCTAACTCCCCCCACAGGGAGGAGAATTTGTCCCTTCCCCCCTCGGGGGAAGGCTAGGATGGGGGCATAATGCAGAAACAACACACCACCAGCATCATCATCTTCGGTGCATCCGGCGACTTAACTTGGCGAAAACTCATCCCCGCCCTCTATAATAATTTCAAAAAGGGGCGACTGGATGAGTGCGCCAATGTCGTCGGTTTTGCCCGTCGCCCTTACGACAATGAAACTTTCCGTGCCCGCTTGCGTGAAGGTGTTCAGAAATTTAGCCCAGACACTTTCGACGAGAAAATCTGGGGGGATTTCGTCACGCGCATCCATTATTTTCGTGGCAATCTCGACCAAGCCGATGATTTTGCAAAACTACACACTTTCTTGCATGGGCTGGAAGGCGATAACGCCAACCGCCTTTACTACCTTGCCACCGCTCCTTCATTCTATGCACCTGTTGCTGGTTTTCTAGGGAAAGCAGGCATGTCAAAAGAAGATGCTGACAAATGGCGACGCATCATCATCGAGAAACCCTTCGGGCGTGATCTCGCCTCCGCACAGGCACTCAACCGTGCTGTTCATGCGGCGTTTGAAGAGCGTCAGGTCTATCGCATCGACCATTATCTCGGCAAAGAGACCTCCCAAAATATCCTCTTCTTCCGTTTTGCGAATACCATCTTTGAGCCGCTCTGGAATCGAGGCTATATCAACAACATCCAGATCAGTGTTGCCGAAAGTGTCGATGTTGGCGAACGTGCAGGCTATTACGATAAGTCGGGTGTCCTGCGTGATATGTTCCAAAATCATCTTTTTCAATTGCTCGCATTGGTCGCCATGGAAGCTCCCGCATCCTTCGACGCAGATGCCGTCCGCAACGAAAAAGCGAAGGTTTTCCAGAGCATTCGCCCCATTGATCTCAACGATACCGTCCGCGCCCAATACGAGGGTTATGCTCAAGCCGAAGGCGTTGCACCCAATTCTCAAACCCCCACCTATGCCGCCCTCAAACTCTTTATCGATAATTGGCGCTGGCAGGGCGTGCCATTTTATCTGCGCTCCGGCAAGGCGCTCAAACATAAAAATTCCGAGATCATCATCGAGTTTCAGCGCCCGCCGCACCTCATGTTCGACCTCCCCGAAGGGCGCGATTTCACTCCAAATATCCTCTCGATATGCATCCAGCCCGACGAAGGCATTCAACTCCGCTTCGAGGCAAAAGTCCCCGATTCCGATCAGGAAATGCGCTCCGTCAACATGGATTTTGCCTACGACGATTTCTTCGACGGCGCCACTATCCCCGAAGCTTACGAGCGTTTACTGCTTGAAGCATTGGATGGGGATGCCTCCCTCTTTACCCGTTCCGATGAAATAACAGCCTCTTGGCGGATAATTGATCCCGTTATAAATAGCTGGGCGGAACGCGCTCAACCCAAACTTGCTACCCATAAAAAAGGAGAGTGGGGTCCCGAAGAATCTACCGCTCTCCTCGCCCGCGATGGGCATCAATGGCGATTTGGTTGTGTGAGTCATCGAATAAATTAGTTTGGAGTCCGAAATCTCCAGATTTCGGCGTTATCAAAAACCAACGTCTGGAGACGTTGGACTCCGCTCACTAAAGCAAATAGAGGGTGCGTCGCACCAAAAAGATGAGATTCTACTCTTCGGTGAACATTTTCCCATCGACAAGAATCAGTCTGTCGAAGTTCGTGCGACGCACTCCCCAAACCTAACTTGATTTGTCATTGCGAGACAGTTTTATCGTCGACCTGTGCTCCGAAGGGGTAAGCAATCTCCACGACAGTGGGGGAGATTGCCACAGTCGCTATCGCTCCTTCGCAATCACATCACAAAAAAATGAACCCACAAAACCTAAACATCTACCCAAACAGCGATACCCTCGCTCTCGCCTTCGCCAAACACTTCATCCAAAAGGCAGATGAAGCCATCCGCGCACGCGGACGTTTCCTTGCCGTGCTCAGCGGCGGTGGTACGCCGCTAAAAGCCTATCGCTTACTTGCGCAAGAACCGTTTAAAAGTCAAATCGAATGGAAGAAAGTGCATCTCTTCTGGGGCGATGAGCGCCATGTTCCACATGATGATGCAGGGAGTAATTTTTATCAGGCAGGCGAAGCCTTGCTGAAACACGTTGGCATTCCCGATGGAAATCTGCATCCGATGCCCACACATCTCTCTCCGCGCGAAGCAGTAGACGCTTATCATCAAACGCTAGATTCTTATACGAAATCAAACTCAAAACATGTCCGCTTCGATCTGGTTCTGCTCGGGCTGGGAGATGATGGGCACACCGCATCCCTTTTTGTGGGGCAATCTGCGCTGTGGACAAATCCCGTTATCAGCACAGAAGGCGATTATCAAGGCAGACCATCCACGCGGCTGACGCTTACGCCCATTGTCATCAATCACGCGCGCGAAATCGTTTTCATGGTCAGCGGCGCATCCAAAGCGGATGCGCTCGCCAATGCGCTCGGCGAAGAAAGAGATATTGATCGTTTTCCCTCGCAGGCGATCTCGGTGGAGAGCACACGTTGGATGGTGGATGAAGATGCGGCGCAGCAATTGCCGTAGGTCACGCTTGCAGCGTGACTTTCTTAAAGGAAACCCATGACCAAAAAATACGATGTAGCAATCATCGGCTCGGGGATGGGTGGCTCAACACTGGCTTCAATTTTGGCGCGGCAGGGCTTGGATGTGATCGTCTTTGAAGCTGGGCAGCACCCCAAATTTGCGATCGGTGAATCGACCATTTTGGAGACATCCGAGATGATGCGCGCGTTGGCGAAGTTTTACGATGTGCCTGAACTGGCTTATTTCAGCTCTGAAAATTATCTCGATTATGCCGGAACTACGCACGGCGTAAAACGACATTTTGGTTTTGTACATCACGAAATCGGCAAAGAGCCAATGCCCGAAAGAACCTTGCAAGCCGTCATTCCTAAAGAACCTTATGGGCACGAATTGCATATTTATCGGCAAGATAGTGACTCTTTCCTGACTTCGGTCGCTATTTCCTACGGCGCGACGATTTTGCAAAATACGCCCGTAAAAGATGTCGATTTTAGTGATGATGGCGTGAGCATTTCAACAGCAAAAGACGAAGAATATCAAGCTGAATATATCGTCGATGCGGGCGGATTCCGCTCATTGCTTGCCCATAAATTTGAGCTGCGCGATTTTGATCTAAAGACAAATACACGCGGGATGTTCACGCATATGGTCGATGTGCCTTGTTTTCACGATGTCTCTTTTTCGCGTGAAGAAAACGGCGTTCCTTTCCGCTGGTCGGAGGGGACATTGCATCACCTTTTCGAGGGTGGCTGGTTGTGGGTGATCCCTTTTAATAATTATGCCGAGGCAACAAACCCCGTTGTGAGCGTGGGACTTTTGCTTGATCCGCGCATCCATCCCCCACGTACCGATATAACGCCCGAAGATGAATTTTACGGATTTATCGAGCAATTCCCCGGGTTGAAAAAACAGTTCACAAATGCCAAGCAAATTCGGGGCTGGGTGCGAGCCGAGCGTCTCCAGTATTCATCCAAAAAAGTTGTTGGCAACCGATTCGCTCTGCTCGGGCACTCGGTCGGGTTCATTGATCCGCTCTATTCAAAAGGGCTTTATGTGACGCATATGACGATCATGCTGCTCGCAGATCTGTTGCTCAAGGCAAAAAAGACGGGCGATTATTCGGCGAAAGCCTTTGCGCCGCTTGAAGAGATCACGCTCGGCTATGTCAAAATGCACGATCAATTGACGGTCAACTCGATCAAATCGTGGTCAAATTACAAACTTTGGCGCGTTTACTCGGTGCAGTGGCTGCTGGGCGCGTATCTCGAATATCTGATGTTGAGCATCACGCGGATGCGCGCAAAAGACCGCAACGAGTATATTGCCCTACTCAAAAACAATCGTTTGGCGGGCGGTGGCTTTGCAGAATTTTTTGACGTGCAGCAAAAAGTGGATGCCCTTTTCAGCGCAGTTGACCCCGCCAACGAAGCCGATGTCGACCACATGGTCGCTGAAGCGAACGCGCTCTTCCGTGATTTTAAATGGCTTCCGCTACCCTTCGATGCCATTCTGGATGGAAAAAATCATCTCGCTAAAAAGAAATTCCGCCTGACGCTTTTCAACAAAGAAGATGGTTTCATGGGCAGTGGCGCGTATAAAAAACATTTCTTTGGCGACATGTCCCTGCTCGATCTTGCGATCAAAGGCGCAGAAGATAAGCTCCTGTATGCGCGTGCCTATTTGCGTTGGCGGCGAAAGAAAGATGCGCGTTTGGCGTGGAGAAACTAACGTCATTGCGAGGAGAGCTTTATCCGACGAAGCAATCTCCCCGACTGTCTTGGGGATTGTCACGTCGCGAAAAGATGCTCCTCGCAATGACAATTTAGGAAAACAATGTTCGATACCTACCTCCGCAACACCAAAGATCGCATCGTTGAGCCAATCGCTCGGCGTATGACGCGTATTTCCCCGAATACAATTTCTATTATTGGCGTATTTTTTGGCATCGGCAGCGCAATATTTGCCACACAACGCCTCTATCTTTGGGGATTGGCATTTTGGCTCATCAATCGCGCCCTCGATGGTCTGGATGGATTGCTCGCTCGTCTGCATAATAAACAGGATGACTTTGGCGGTTACTTAGATATTCTGCTGGATTTCACCGCTTACGCCGCCATCCCTCTCGGATTTGGGCTTGGGGCTGCCTCCCAAAACATTTATCTGGCTTTAGCTTTTTTGCTTTCTACCTACTACCTTAACACTGCCTCGTGGATGTATCTGGCAGCCATCCTTGAAAAACGTGCCACCCGCAACCCCGAAACCGCAACGACCATCGTTATGCCCGCTGGTCTCATCGGCGGCTTCGAAACGATTATTTTCTATTCTCTCTTTTTCATCCTGCCGCAATATCTATTGCATCTTTTTATCGTTTTCAGTGCCCTGATTTTTATTACCGTTACTCAACGCCTTATATGGGCGCGACGAAAGCTATCTTGATCCATATTTCCTCAGCTATGTCTTTGCGAGGAGAGTTTTATCCGACGAAGCAATCTCCCAGGCAGTCTTGGAGATTGCCGCGTCGCAAAAGCATGCTCCTCGCAAAGACATTCTAAGAGGGTTGAATAGCTGTCTTCTTCATAACTATCTGTTTTTTACAGGAACTCTATGCCAACACTGAAAAACAACAAAATAGCTCCTTCTTTTACGCTTCAATCGACAGATGGGAAAGAAATCTCCCTCAACGAATTGATCAAAGCAGATAATAATGTTTTGCTAATCTTCTTGCGGCATCTTGGTTGAATTCCCTGCCGTGAGCATGTGGCACAGTTGTGCCAACACCAGTCAGCATTCAAAAAACGGGATACGCGCGTTATCGTCATCTCCTTTGGGACGCTCCCTGCTGTTCAGGAATGGATGAGAGATAATTGCGATCATTTCACCATTCTTCTCGACCGTGAACGCGAAGTGTACAACGCCTATGGGCTGGAGCGTTCCTATTGGCGTTCTCGCAATTTGAAAACACGTTGGTATTATTTCACAGCCTGGATAAGGGGAGAAAAAACTGGCGATTCACATGGAGATGATCTGGATCAGCTCGGCGGCGATTTTATTATTGGCAAAGACGGCAAATTCAAGTTGCTGTATCCCAGCTACGATCCCACTGACCGGCCGCCAGTTGAAGATTTGCTCAAAATTTTAGATGCCTGATAAATGATAATGCGAGTAAAATAGCTTGAATTTAAAAATCAAGGAGATAATGATGAAAACAGAAAGTGGATTGGAATATACAGAAAGAAAACGCGGCAAAGGCCCAAAAGCCGAAGCCGGAAAAACCGTTAGCGTACATTACGAAGGCAGACTTCTGGATGGGAAAATTTTCGACAGCTCTTATGATCGTGGCACACCCATCGAATTTGAATTGGGTGTTGGGCAAGTGATCAAAGGCTGGGACGAGGGCATTGCTCTGATGAACGTCGGTGGCGAAGCCACGCTCACAATTCCCGCTGAGTTGGGCTACGGTGAACGCGGCGCTGGCGGATTAATTCCCCCGAATGCAACCTTGATCTTCGATGTTGAGCTGGTTGAAGTGAAGTAAAGCCAAATTTTTTGACCGAATTAGAAGTTTCAAACTAACAAAAAGCGCCCTTTTTTACAAGGCGCTTTCTTTTTGTCCAATGGTTTTCGTAAGCCCTCGTAGGGGTACCGGCTCGTGGGCGGGACTTGGATAACGCGATTATCGCGGTATATCTTCCAGTCAGACCAAGTTGAGTTTAGCGGTAAGAATCCCACGCGTCCACCGCACGCTTTGTTGGGTAGCAACTTTTATCTGTATGTATACTATCCTCATGCTTTGGTTGCTTGAGATTCTCCGCCCTCAATCTGAGCAGCTGTTACCACGCAGTCACGTCCGCTGGTTTTCGCCTGATAGAGCGCTGCATCGGCTACATGTAAGAGTTTCTCCTTGTTCGTAGCTGTTTTTGGAAAAGCGGCTACACCGAAGGACGATGTAATACCGAGTGGCTGACCCTTATATACTATGCTCAAAGATTTCATTCCTTCTCGTAATGTCTCCGCGCGTTGCTGTGCGATTTCCAATGAGATATCCGACATGATGAGTAGAAATTCTTCTCCTCCATAGCGGCAGGCAACGTCCTCGCCACGACAGAGTGTTTTTAGTAACATCCCCACGTTTTGCAACACAACGTCGCCCGCATCATGCCCGTACGTGTCATTGAACAACTTGAAGTGATCAATGTCGAGGGAGATCACGCTCAGCGGCGTTTGCTTGCGTGTTGCCCGCTGAATCTCACGGTCTAATGTTTCCTCCGCGTAGCGGCGATTGAACAAGCCGGTGAGTGGATCACGGATCGCCTGATTGCGCAAAGTTTCCCGCAGCGCTTGGTTCGCCAGAGCTAGGGCGACATATTCAGCAACAGAAGCAGCCAAGGATAACACAGCCTCGATCGTCCGTGTAGGCGTTGTCAACACCGCAGTGGATTCATCCATTGAAAATTGCACATGCAATATGCCTAATGCTTCGCCACGAGCTATCAAGGGTACACATAAATAGTTGTTTGATTTTAGTCGTTTCACATGCGGACAATGCAAGCCAGAGCGAGAAGCATCCTGTTGATATATTTGCCCTTGCCGCAATGCCCAGCATTCATCGGGTGAGAAGATGCGCACATGATTCTCTGCAGGAAAATTTCCCCAGGTGGCAGCACTTTCCAAGTCGTTCCGTGATGGACTGTAGATGAATAAGGCGCCGATCTTTGATGGAAAGAGTTCCTGCATGTAGTAACTGATAATGCCATATAGCTCCTCGTTTGTGGTGCTAGTGTGTAACATCCCTCCCATTTCCGTCAATAAGCGAACCTCGCGGGTGTGTTGTTCCAATTGTGCGATTGATAATGTGAGTTGGTCGTTGGATTGGCGAAGAGACTCTTCCGCTTGCTGGTGCTTCTCTTGCTCTTTAAATAGCCATGCGGCTGTTCTCTGGATAATCAATCCGGTGAAGAACAGTATGAATAATTGCATGCTAATACCCATTGCAATTTGTATGTCTATCCCTATAGACAGCTGGGGAACAGCGAGCGCTACAGCCGCAAAGGGTAGAACCAAATAGACTCCAGTTCGATCCATCAAGATGCCCGGGACGACAACCCCTACCAAGAATACCAGCCAAAACGGGGAAGGATAGCCCCCTGTGATCATGACAATAGCGGTTGTGGTTATCAAGTGAAAAAAACCGTTGGTATAACGCAGAGCCGCCACGTTTTTCCAGCCTCTAGTCAGGATTCCCAGAAAGACGCCTCCAAAGAACTGCAAGAGAATGATCCCCAAAACGGAACGCCAAGATTCGCCTGCCCATCCACCAATAATACCTAAAGCCATCAGGGCTGTTGTACTTCCAGTGACATAGGGGCCGAGGGTGGGAAGCAGATCAGAGGGGATATCCGTGTTGGTTTTAGAAGACATACGGTGAATCAATCCTTTCAAAGCATGAAGTAGCTTATTTCCGCTCAACTAGCATTTATACGGATTGCATACCCTGACGGGTACTTCATAACTGCTTATGAACAATGTTAGATTAGAAGTAGTTTAGCATATTCTTTTTATGAATCCAAATTGATCCAATAGCGGCCAAATTTCTTTCCTTTGCCACCCTTTCCTACAGTCTCAAGCTTCCCTCCGTTTGCCAGAATAATCTTTGTCGAGGCGATATTATCCAGATCGGTAACGATCAAAGCCTTTCTTTCGCCGACTTTCTCTAATCCCTTCAATGCCAGGCGCAGTGCTTCGCTCCCATAGCCTTTTCCGCGCTTGTCCTTACGAATATAGTAAGCGATATGCCCTGTCCGTTCTTTCAGGCTTTCATTGAGATAGTGCCACATCCGTACAATCCCAATGGCTTCTTCTTTATCATCCAAAAACCAGAAAAAGCTTCGTGGAATATGACCAGGTTTTAGGTTTCTATGATCGTTTGTTGTATGACAGTATTGTAGATATTCCTCGAGTATAAGAATACCTTTTGGGACTGCTGTTCCGCCAAATCCATTTTCTCCCTCGCCCAAGTCTGCAATTAACTCGGCAAGTCCTTTTGGGGGGTGGAGGGAGGCTATTTCCAGTTTCATATTGAGTAATTCTATCATTCACAAGTAGCAAATGATGCTAATAGATCATGTTTAGGCATAAGTGTGCTAAGCCGAAGAATGCCATTGATTGAATGATCCCTTTCGAGAACTTTCCAGAAAAGCGATTATGCTCGTGATCCCGAAAGAGTAGATGAAGCCCTAAATGGATGATAAGGAAGATGTCTACAATTACCTGAAAAGAAAATTGTGAAGGCGCTGTTGCTTGTGTTAAGAACCAAAAGATAAGTAGAAGAAAGGGCAAGTGCAAAAGTGTAAATATTTGATAGGCAAGCTCATCTTCCAGATCTTTTAGAAACACAAATAACCGCCATTCTTTCCTGCGAATTGCGTCAAACTCATGAATTACCAGCAAAGATAGATTTATGAAAAACAGAAAATCTTTGAATATATTCATTTCATTACTCCCTACGACTTTTTATAAAAAAATGGCACCGAAGCATATGCTTCGGTGCCAAAATACCAGAGTCTCTTATTCCATTTTTTGCCATTTGAAGAATTGGAGGGCTGCGAAAATATCTACAATAATGGCGATAATGCCTATTAGCCATTTGCCCTGAACAGTAAAAGGTACCCAATTTGTAATAAGTAAGAGGATGCTGCCTAGTACCCAGAGCGAATCTGCGATAATGGCAAAGAGTACAAAGTTCCGCAAGATCGCAGGGCGTTTGGCAAAGATATAAATGAACTCAGCGTAGATGATCAGGCCGATCCCTAAAGCGAGAATAATCCCGCTTGCATCAAGACCGAGAAAAGCTGACACGGACTTTGATGCAATGGCAAAGATCAGGCCGCTGACGCCGCAAAAAATAGCGTTTGCATAGAGAATAGGACGAACAGAGGTTTGGTTGGTATGAGTTTGAACAGTCATTGATATAGCTCCTTTTTTGTTGGTTAAGATGCCCCCAGTTTATGCTATATCAAAGTGCCACGTCTATGAAAATTACTGCCAAATACTGCCAGTTTTTGTGTTTTAGCTTTTATTTAGTAAATCTTCAGCAACCAGACGCGCGGCTATATTTTGCCAGTTGTATAAGGTTCGTTCTGGCACGGATATTTGGAACCACTCTAGTATCTGGAGAGTTTCCTCATCAAGGAATTCTTTGTCGATGCGACGAGCGTAGGGTTTTATGCCGATGACATAAGGGAAATATAGAGCGTTGAAATAGCGCCATTCGTCTGTTGTGCCAAAATTGGTACCATCTTGTGGTTTAAGACGTTGAATACTTTTGGTGAGCAATGCTTTTAGGGCGTGTGCCCTATCGAGGGGATTTTCGCCGCCTTCGGCGGTGACGGCTGGAAGATTTGTCAGCGGGCTGGATGCTAACTTGGGTAAATTGCCGAGGTTGCTAATGGCGCGGCGTGTCAGGCGGGCAAACTCTATTTCGTCCACCTCAGCAAGTTCGAACAGGGAGCGGCGCGGCAACTCATCTGCCGTAGTACGGAGAATATTTCTTTCGCTGCTTAATGCTAGGGTGCGGGAGAATGTTAATTTATCCAAAAAAGATTGAATCTGTGCAAAGAAGGTTTGTGTCAATATCCCAAATGTGATGACGCTGGTAAGCAAAAGTAATTTGGCAAAGCTTAGATATCCGTCGAGGGCGATGAAGATGATGACCAGTACAGCGAGCGCGCCTGCGTAATAAAAAGCCGCTACGAAGGAACGGATAAGATGGGCGCGCATTCTTTCTCCCTCGTCAAAAGCATCCCAGGCTGTGATCAATAATCCGAGCGCGAGGAGGTCGAGGCCGAGAAAAGAAATTCCCCAAGTGCGTGGCAAAAGGTCAAAAGGCAAAATGACCAGCCCTGTACTGAGAGTAAAAAATAGAGCTACAAGGGCTAAAATGGCAAAGGTGTTTTTGAAAAGTGAGCGTAAAGCAAGGTTTGCAATAATGCCTACACTTAGAAAAAGAGCGAGTAAAACAAGGATGCTAAACCAGGGCTCAAGCAATACGAGAATAAAAATGGGGATGATGGTAAGCGCCCACGTTCGGATAAAGCCTTTGCGCCAAACGATCTCTTCGGGAAGCAAGTGGAGGGCTGCGCCGATCCAGAAAAATGCGGGCAAAAGGAGGATGACTGTAAGGAGCTTGTCTGTGAGCAATTCTATGACGAGAGCTAGTGCGTAGCCAAGCAAACCAAAACCGGTGAGTTGAGTGGTTCTTTTTTTGAAATTGCGTGCGAGCAAATAAGACCCCAGCCATAAGGTGAAGCTGAAAAAGAAGAGTTTTGTGATTAGATCAAGACTAATTGGCATCAGGTTTATTTGCAACGACTTGCCCACGTCCCTGTTTCTTGGCGTGGTAGACGCGTTGATCGGCAGTTTCAAGCAATTTATTGGGCAGTTCCCCATCTGTTGGGTAATAAGACATACCTGCGCTAAAAGCAAGTGTTATGGGCGGGTCTTCAATGATGGGAGTCACTTTCATATCGTCGAGCAATTTTTGTACTAAGACAGCCCCTCGTGTTTCATCGATACCCTGCAAGATGAGGACAAATTCGTCTCCTCCATAGCGAAAAAGAAGATCTGTAGTACGTAAGCCGCTCATAATACGTTTTGCAAATGCGATTAAAACTTCATCGCCGCAGCCGTGTCCATAACTGTCGTTGATCTCTTTGAAATTATCGAGATCGATGAATACAATGGAGAAATTATAGCGGTAGAGTTGAGCACGTTCTATCTCTTCTACCAGACGAATATCGAAAGCCTGGCGTGAAAGAGCACTTGTTAGATGATCGTACATCCCGCTGCTATATTCAGCAGGCTTAATTTCACGGAGACGTGCGCTGAGTACGCGCATAAGTTCCAATCCAAAATTGGGAATAAGCGAGAGTAAGCCTTGGAACTTTTCTTTGTCGAGATATTTTAATTGAACTTCAGTGATGGCTACTACAGATGCTGTACGTTGTGTTTCCTCGAGTAGAGCAATTTCCCCTACGATATGTCCTGCTTTGCGGAAGGTGAGCAAACGTGGTTTTTTGAGATCTCCATCTAAAACGACGAGGATGCCTTCTTTGATCCAGTAGAGACCATCAGCAGCATCGCCTTGCTCAAATAGTATTTCACCGGGTTTCAAACTGAAGTCGCGCCCGTAAGATGTAGTGAGTTCTTTTAACCCTGAATCAAATTGTGTTTCATTTTTTAAAGTATTCGTGCGTTTAGGGAAATGTTTATAAGTGGTTTGTAGTTCTTTTAGCAAGTCTGAGGAAATCATTGTGTTATTTTTCATTTTGCTTTGCGCTTTAGCGTTGATATGCGGTAGGGAGGGCTACCACGCTCATCCGAAAAATAATCACAAATCTCATGCCGAGATAAGTCTGGGAAAGACCCCGTGATCGGTGGTGTAGAGAACCCCGTTTCTTTTTCATATAGTTGAGCGTAAGCATGCTTACGCTCAACTTATTCTACACTACTCCCCAGCTAAAACGCTATCAATCGCAGCGGCTAATGTTTCAAAGGAGGGTGGCCCGATTATTTTTGCACCGTTCACCAAAAAGGCAGGGGTTCCCGGCAAAGCAAGTTGGCGTGCTTCTCTTTCGCTTAGTTGAGTTTTTTCTTTGTTTTGTCCAGAGTCAAGACAAGCTTCAAAACGTGCTGTATCCAAGCCAAGCTCTGCAGCGTATTGCTTTAATTCATCCACACCGATGGCGGGAGCATTTGCGTAGAGCAGATCGTGATAATCCCAAAACATACCCTGATCGAAGGCGCATTGCCCGGCTTCTGCGGCTTTGGGCGATTGCGCCGTGATAACGGGAAAATCTTTCCAGACAAATTGCACGTCGTCGCCGTAGGTTGCCAAAATCTTCTCTTTGATGCCAGCATTATGCCAGGATTGGCAAGCAGAGCAGCCGAAATCGCCAAATTCGGTAATGGTCACTTTGGCGGAAGCAAGCCCAATAGTCGGGTTTGACGCGAGGCGCGCATCATCCAGCGGTGCTGCTTTTGGCGGGCGTGTAACGATAAAAGCAACGAGAGCGATCACGAGCAATCCCAACGCGCCATAACTCAGCCTTTTTTTTCTTGCTCGTGCTGCGCGTACTTTTTCACGTCTAATTTGTTTCTGACTTTTCTTTTTTGACATATTTCTCCTATCTAACAATAAATAAATGCTCTTTTGGCAAGATCACTTGCACAGGCTCTCCGGCTGGCAAAATTTCATTTTTAGCGGGGAGATGTGCCCGAAGAACTCTCTCACCCAGAACAATTTGCATCTCGATCTGCGCGCCACGATAAATACAATTTTTCACCACGCCTGCCAAAGCATTCTCGCATTTTTCCTTTTGGATGCGGATATGCTCTGGGCGAATAGCGTAAACTGCCCGACCATTTTTGTCGGCATCTTCAATTTTTAGCTCGCCCCATTCCGCCGAAACAAACGTGCCCGAACTTGCTACACCTTCGATAAAAGTTTCTACACCCACAAATTTTGCCGTCTCCATGCAGGGCGGTCTCTGGAAGAGGATGTTAGGTTTGTCTACAGCCGCAACCTTGCCGCCCATCATCAGCGCCATTCGATCAGACATTGCCATCGCCTCGTCGAGATCATGCGTGACGAGAATGGTCGTGATCCCCAACTCACGCTGGATATTCCGTACCGCCTCCTGCAAATTCAAACGGACAGGGCGGTCGAGGCTGTTGAAAGGCTCATCTAGCAGCAAAACTTTTGGGCGGATGACGAGTGAACGAGCCAACGCCACACGCTGTTGCTCCCCGCCAGAAAGCTCGTTCGGACGGCGATTCTCAATGCCGGGCAAACCGATCAGGTCGAGCATTTCGGCTACCTTTCTTTGACGCTCTTCAGGGGAAAATCCTTTCACCTTTAATCCAAAAGCAATATTTTCGCCCACGCTCAAAAAGGGGAAAAGATAAGCTTTCTGGAACATAAAAACCGCTTCTCGTTGGTTGGGCGCAATCGACAGAATACTCTCTCCATCGAAGAGAATTTTGCCGCCGTCAGGTTTTTCGATCCCGGCGATGAGCTTGAGCAATGTTGATTTCCCGATGCCGGAGGGACCGAGCAGAGAGACGAGTTCGCCGCTCTGAACTTCGAGCGAAAAATCGTCAAGGACGGGGGCATCCGCTTTGGGGTAGGTTTTAGAGATGTGGGTGAAGGTTACTGTTGTCATAGGCTTGTTTCAGTCTCTGAGCGGAACATCGAACGAAAGTGAGATGTGTAGTCGAAGAGCGGATTGTTGGTTGCACCGTCCTTCGACTGCGCTCCCTGTCGGTCGCTCCGCTCAGGAGCTGGATTGTATTTATATCCGTTCATGCACACTATTGGGATTTTCTCCCAAAAAGCGGGCTGTAGCCGCAATAATAAGAACAGGCGGGGCTAAAAATAAAAGGGATAATGCTGAAATTGTCGTCGGGTTACCGCCGGAGACTGCGGAGAAAAGCAGAACGGGAAGGGTTAAAACTCGTCCGCCACCGACGAGGAGGGTGAGAAGATATTGACTCCAGGAGATGAGAAAGGCGAATAATCCCGCTACGGCGAGACCGGGGGCGAGGAGGTGTAAGGTGATGGCGAAAAATATCCGCGTGGGGCTGGCACCGAGGGCGAGGGCTTGATATTCATAATTCTCATCGTAGCGAGCGAAAACGCCAGCGAGCGTGAAAACGGTATAAGGCAAGGTCGGGACGATATGTGCCAAAATGATGCCGAAAGGTGTGCCTGATAATCCCGTTTGGAGGGCGAGGATGCTCATGCCCATCCCGATGGCGAGGGGGGGGACAACGGTCGGGAGGAAGATGGCGAGCCAGACGTATTTCTTGGCGGGGAAGTCTTGTGTGCCGATGGCACGGGCAGCGGGGTAGCCGATGATGAGCGAGAGCAGGCTGACGAGGACTGCGAGCAGGAGACTGTCAATGATCGCTTTTAGGGTACGGGTATCGCTTATTAAACGGGAAAATGCTTCGGGCGTTAATTGAGCGGGAAAAGGCTCGGGATAGAACCATCCCTTTGAGAGGGCAAACAAGCCGAGGGTCAGGAGCGGAGCGAGTAAGGCTATCCAGATGAGAAGTTTTTTCATCCCTGTAACTCCTCTTTGGCGCGGGCGAATCCTGCAATCATCAAAACGATAAAGGCGATGATGAGACTGATTGCCATCCCTTCAGCGCGGGCGCGGAGATCGGGATTGGTGAAGGATTCGAGGGCGAGGACGGGCAGCGTGCGTGGATAGCGCACGCCGAGCAGGGCGGGGACTTCGTATGCGCCGAAGATGTAGGCGAAGACGAGCAGTGAGCCGGATACGAGGGCAGGGCGGACGAGGGGCAGGGTGACGAGGCGGAAGCGTTGCCAGGCGTTGGCGCCGAGGTTTTGGGCGACGAGGAGATAGCCGTCGGATTGGGTGCGGAGCAGGGCGAGGATGAGGAGGGTTAGGAAGGGGATTTCTTTGCCGAGATAGGTGAGGATGATGCCGATACCGTAGCGGTCGCGGACGAGGACGGGAAAATCGGCGGGGCTTTGGATGATGCCGAGCGCGCCCGCCCAACGAGCGAGGAGTCCGCTTTGGGCGAGGAGCAGGAGCATAAAAACGCCCCAAACGAGATGGGGAAAGGCGAGGTTCCAGTTGAGGGCGAAAGTGTCGAAATTAGAGGGGCGGCGATTGAGCAGCGTGGCGAGGAAGAGTGCGCCGATGGCGGAGAGTATGGTGGAGACGATGCTGACCCAGAGGGAGAATCCGAGCGAAGCCCAGAATTCTCTGCCCGCTGTGCCTTGCCCGCTGATGAGGTTTTGGTAGGCAGTGAGACTGAGTTCCTTTTCGCCGATGATGGTGAGGTAGCCGAGGCTTTGCATCAGCCCGTAGAGGAGGCTGGCACCGAGGAGGAGCGTCAGGATGAGGAGGGTGGGGGCGAGGGAGCGTTTGAGTTTCAAGTTGAAGGTTTAAGGTTGGAAGGTTAAATGGAACACGGATTAGACGGATTTTACGGATTCTCGCAGATTTTTTTATTTCTCCGCGAGAATCCGCTTGATCTGCGTCATCCGCATTCTGTTTTTTTTGTGTTGAAGATTTTAACCTGTAACCTTCAACCTTCCAACCTGTAACTTTTTATTGTCCGATCAATACATTCTCACGCCAACCTTCTTCAACCATCGACTGGTAAGGTGAAGCGGCATCACCGACAAGGGATTTTGCCATATCTTCAGCAGGCGTGGCAGCTTCGCCGAGATTGGCGAGAGCGTCTTCGAGGACGGCAACTTGATCGGGATCAGTGACGCGGGTCACGTCGATGCCAAAACCGAGACCGAATCCGTTTTCGGGGAGGACTTGCGCAGCTTGAAATTCGGGATCAAGAATCAGATTTGCCAAAACCAGCGCGGCGGCTTTATTGCTCGCATTTGAGGGGATGGCGACATAGTTGAAATCGCCGATCATATAGTTGTCAAAGACGAAGGCGCGGGATGTGGTAGGGACAAGACCTTCATCAATCAGCGCGCCTGCGCCGACGATGGCTTGGGTGATCGAGAAATCCACTTCGTTATTGGCGAAGAGACTGTGAAGTTCATACTCGTCTTTGGGATAAGTCTCGCCTTCACGCCAGAGACAAGTTTTGAACTTGTTGAAATAATCCCAGACTTTGGGAGACCATTCATCCCAGAGCGCTTCATCGACTGTACCCCATTGCGCGGCATCGCCACTGATCTCGAAGAGTGCGCCTTTGACGAAACGTGTCCCTTGAAATGCGCCGGGACCGGGAGCGATATAAGTGAAACGACCGGGATGCTCGCAAGCCCAGGTTGCCAAATCGGCGTAGGAGCGCGGGAGGGAATCTGCATCCATGCGAGCCGAATCATAAATAAACTGAAATTGTGCTGAAGACCAGGGACTTTCAAGGTCTTCAACGGGTTCGCCGAAATCACGGTTGATGGCGGGGTTACCCCAATCGACGAATGCGCTGTTGGGGATGGCTTGCGCCCAATCTGCGTAGAGCATTTCGGCTTGTTTGAGCGTGAAGAAATTTTCGCCGTTGATCCACATTAGATCGACAGCACCGTTTTCTACGCCAGCTTCTTTTTCGCTTAGAACCTGATTGATATAGTCCGCCGCATCCGCAACGGGGACGCGATTGAGCGTGACGTTATAGCGTTCTTTCAACGCCACGCCGTAGAAATTATCGACATAGGCGTTGATGCTATCCGAGCCGCCCCACATATACCAGGTGACGGTTTGCCCATCTGCGGCAGCGAGAACGCTATCCCAATCGGCGAGGTCGAAATCGGCGGTAGCAGAGTCGCTTTTTGGGGCGCAGGCTGCGAGTAACATTGAAAAGACAAGTAGTGCAAAAATAAGACGTTTCATTTCTGTTCTCCTAAAAACATAATAATTTCTGTCATTGCAAGCGGAGCGACGAGTGCCCTTCAGGGTAAGCAATCTCCACCATAGGCGGGAGACTGCCACGCCGCTGAAAAGCATCAGCAGCTCGCAGTGACATTATTTTTTTGTTGGTCGTGCAAATCTATAACGCAAATATGCCCCAATTTCTTTCGGTAAATTCGTCAGCGTTTCTCGCATGAAGAAATCACCTACTTTCAAAATTCCGCTCGAAAAGGTCGGGTAAGGGTATACCAAACGATAAATCTTATAAAGCGAAATTTTCTGGCTCATCGCCAGCGTGAAGAACGAGATCATCTCAGAAGCGTGCGGCGCAACGATGGTGGCGTGCAAAATCCGCCCCGTCAGGCGCACCGCGTCCACGATGATGAAACCCTCTTCGATTCCATCCGTATAGGCGCGGTCGGTGTTGCCTTTCAGGTCCACGCGAATCCGTTTGATGGTATTTTGGTGGCACGATGCCCCGAGTTCGGCAGCCGTCAATCCAACGGAAGCAACTTCCGGGTCCGAGAAAGTCGCGTTCGGGAAAAGCGGCTCTTTTTTCGCCATCGGCAAAATCGGGAACGCAATCCGCTGCACAACCCGTCGCCCCTGAGCATTGGCAGAATGGGTAAAAGCGGATGTGGGGGTTACATCCCCAATCGCGTAGACACCTTTGACGTTTGTTTCGCAAAAGGAATTAACCAAAATTCCCATCCGCGGATCGGACTTGACCCCGGCTTGCTCCAGACCAAGGGAATCGATATTGCGCACCCGACCGATTGCCACCAAAACCTTATCCACAGCATCTACGGCTATTTCGTTATCACCCTGCGTGAGTGTGAGTGTTTGGCTGGCTTCGTCGTAAATTTTTGCGGTCGCGCCATAATAAGTGCTGATGCCCTTTTTATCTAAACTCGCCTGAATCGCCTCCGCCGCTTCGGGGATGTTGCTCATCAGTGCGCGTTTATCAAGCGCGAACATAGTCACTTTTGTGCCGATCTTTTGGAGCGCAAAAGCCATCTCGAGCGCGATCACGCCCGCGCCGATAATGGCGATATGTTTGGGCGCATTTTCAAGATCAAAAAGGTCGATATTCGTCATCGCGCGTTCAGCAGGCAAACCATCTACATTGAGCATACGCGGACGCGCGCCCGTTGAAATAACGATATTCTCAGCAGTAATTTGCTGCGTTTCGCCTGCGCTGTTGGTCACGTCAAGCGTTTTTGCCGCAGAGAATTTTGCCATCCCTTCAATGAAGGTCAGGTTTTCGACTTCTTTTACTTCTTCAGTTTCTTTATCGCGGAGAAAATCGCGCTTGCGGATCGTTTCGCGCAAAACTTCATCAGGGTTTGCTCCATCTTTGAAATTCTTCGCGAGATGAATGAGCGTTTTCGATGGCACACAGCCCACGTTGGTGCAATCGCCCCCAACGTGATGCCCCTCGATCAACGCGACTTCTTTCCCCAACGCAGCCAAGCCAATAGCAACGGTCATCCCGCCTGACCCTGCGCCGATAACGATATTTTGATAATGTTTTTTCATGGTGGTGTCCTTTAGATGAGAGACCTGCATTGCACCTTTAAGGTGCGTTGCAGGTCGGCTTTGCAAAGCATGATTGTTTTATAGACCCGCTGTGCAACGCATCCAAAAGCGGATGCAATGCACATCTACTTCGATTAAACTTCCGAAGTCTCCAATACTTCGGAAGCTTGCGTTTCTTTCTTCTTGAATAAACGCGAAAGCGCAATGCTCACAATAAAGATCGCTAGCGAAACCCCAAGCGTAACAGGGTTGAGCGAAGGCAGCCCTCCGTCAAAGCTCTCCACCGATGCGCCAAAGCCAACAAACGCAATTGTCCCGGGGATCGAGCCGAGCGCGGTTGCCAAAATGAAAGGTAAATATTTGATGCGTAAAAATCCTGCCATGTAACTGACCGCATCATAGGGCAGGAAGATGAAGCGCATCGTCATCACCGTTTCGAAACTATTCTCACGCATTCGGCGAGCGTAGCGTTGCAACAAGCCATCCGAGCCATCATCTTTGAACAGGCCTTCACCAAAATAACGCCCGACATAAAAGGCAATGGTTGAAGATATGTTGCTGGCGATGATGGTGTAGAGCACGCCCAAAATAGGCCCGAAAACGAATCCGCCTGCCAAAGTGAGAATGGTCGAAGGGAATAAGATCAGCGGGCGTACAGCGTATAGGCCGATGTATATTAGTGGTCCCCAAAAGCTATTCGTCATAAAGCCTAAAATTTGCTGCACAACTTCTAGCGGGGAGAGCCCATTTGTGTTTGCGTACCAGTTATAGGTTAAGATTAATCCCAGCCAAAAGAGCAAAGCAGGCAGTTTTTGCCCGTGCTTTTGCAAAAAGTTTTTTTCAGAATCCAGTGATATGGGGGTGGTTATATCGGTCATCTTTTCTCCATTTGTTTCCATCCCCATATAGATGAAATACATACGCTACTTCTTACCAGATTTCTTGAAAACGAATCTTTCTCCCTAAATCTGTAATATTCGTTATTGCGATTATGATATTACGCAATGGTCATGAGTACCTAAAATCTGTGGGAAAAGACTCACGTATGACTATCTCTTGTCCAAAAGAACCCTTGCTTTGCTCTCAAATAAGGGGTAAATTATAATAAAAACACGGCAACTTACATAAAGAGTGCTTTATCTTTAGCGCGCTCATGGAGAATAATGATGAAATATACAAAAAAAACCTACCTTTTTATAATACTGGCAGTTTTGCTTTTAACCCTCTCCGCTTGTGGAGGGCAAACAGTAGCCGAAGTTGAAGCGACCGCAGCAGCGGCAGCGGAAGAAGTTGATCCTGTTGCCATATTTACTTCTGCTGCGGCGACAGTTGCTGCACAGCTTACAGAGACCGCACTTTCTTTCTCTCCCACGCCTTTGCCAGCAACTGCCACACCAACAATGATTCCTGCTACAGCGACATTGGTAAATCTAAATACCACGCCTTTGCCTACTGTTGCCATAGGAACGCCGCCAACGCTTGTTCCAGGTGCACCGACCTTAATCCCAACGGCTACACAAGTCACAATTGGCACAACACCCGATGGCCCCATTTGTGATGAAATGACCTATGGTAGCCCGGTTGATGTTAATTATCCTGATGGCTCAACGGTGAAAGCAGGTGTTGATTTTGAAAAAATTTGGCGTGTATATAATACGGGTGTCTGTGCATGGGATGATGGTTATATACTCATTGCTGTTTCTACAAGCAGCTCGCGTTCTGGAGATAACAATCCTTTGGATTCTCCTAGCCCGGCATGGGCACTTAAAACTACTGTTGAGCCAGGTGGGGTGATTGATATTGGGGTAAATCTAACTGCCCCTGCGACAGTTGGAGAATATGGAACTTGCTATATTTTACAAAATGATCGCGGTGTCTATTTCGGAGGCCCTCTTTGTGTAGAGGTTGTTGTTAAGTCTGACTGATCGGATGATAGAAGGAGGCGTGATATGAAAATAAAATTTCTCACTATGGCTTTCCTCGTGGCAGTTCTAATAAGTGCCTGTGGAGCGGTTGCGCCAGCCTCCCCCCCTACCCTTGATGTTAATACCATATACACCGCAGCGGCAGAAACTGTTGTAGCAGAGCTTACCCAAACGGCCGCTGCCAATAGCCCGACACCTAAAGCGACCGCTACAGAAATACAAGCTCTTCAGACAGAAACACCTGTCCCCACTTCTGATTTGGCTACAGAAACGCCTGAAGTTACAGAAACACCCGAGGCGACCGCTACAATTCTCGTCGAGGCCTCGCCTACAGATGAATTTTGTGACGATGCCATTTGGGTCGCTGATGTCAGTGTCCAAGACGGCACAGAAATGGTGCCAGGGCAAGATTTTGAAAAAACATGGCTCATCGAAAATACAGGCAGCTGTACGTGGGGCGAAGGCTATCATTTGGACTTTAGCTATGGTGAAGAAATGAACGGACAAGCCCGCCCTCTCCCAGCAATTATCTCCCCTGATGAAAACGTTGAAGTAACTGTCGTATTTACCGCACCGCTTAAAACAGGTGAATACTCAAGTACTTGGCGTATGGCAAACACAAAGGGTGTCTATTTCGGAGAAGAGATATACGTTTTAATCGTTGTTCGCTAAATTATGCATCAATACCTTGTAACAAAAATAAAGGAGGAAGCCAAAAAACAAGGCTTCATCCTCGCGGGGATCACATCCCCCGAAGCACCGCCCCACATAAATACCTATCTCGATTGGGTAGAAGCGGGGCGGCATGCATCTATGGGATATTTAGCAGATGATCGTGCCCGCAGCCGCCGTGCCGACCCAAACTTAATCCTCCCCGAAGCAGAATCCATCCTCGTTCTCGCCGCGCCCTACCCTGACCCAAAACTTGCTACCGTTAAACCAACGCAGGATACGAAGAAGAGCAAAGGACAAATCTCCGCCTACGCCTGGCACAATGATTACCACATCACTCTCAAGGAAAAACTCCAAAATATCGTCACATTCATCGAAAACGAAGTTGGGCATCCTATTTCCAACCGCTGGTATACGGACACAGGTCCCATCCTTGAAAAAGACCTCGCCCAACGCGCCGGGCTGGGATGGATAGGCAAAAACACTTGTCTTATCAACCCCAAAATTGGCTCCTACTTCTTTCTCGCAGAAATTTTCCTCGGCATCCCCCTCCCCTTGGATGAGCCTTTCGCCGCTGACCATTGCGGCACTTGTACACGCTGCCTAGACGCCTGCCCCACCCAAGCCATTTTACCCAACCGCACCATTGATGCAAATCTTTGCATCTCTTATCTGACCATCGAAAATAAAGGCGAAATCCCTGAAGAACTGCGTCCCAAATTAGGCGATCTGATTTTTGGCTGCGATATTTGTCAGGAAGTCTGCCCGTGGAATAAAAAAGCAGTTCCTGAGCGGAAGGCGCCCCTGGACTTGTCGAAGAGTGAGCCTGTAGACGAAGGACAAATAAAAATCGATACTCACCCTACCCTCATCTCAGAATTATCCCTTACCCCACAGGAATTCAACAAGAAATTCAAAAACAACCCGGTCAAGCGTGCCAAAAGACGCGGCTATTTGCGGAACGTGGCTGTTGCGCTGGGCAACGCCGGTGATTCGGCATCCATTCCTGCGCTGGAACGCGCTCTTGACGACATCGAGCCCCTCGTCCGTGACCACGCTAAATGGGCATTAAACGAGATAAAGTCGAAAGGAGAATAATGCTTAAATTATTGCTCGCAAGCCAAAATCCGGGAAAGTTGCGTGAAATGCAAGCCATTTTGCAAGACTTGCCCATCCAAATTATCTCCCCCGTCGAACTCGGCATCCAAATCCATGTTGAAGAAACTGGTGAAAGCTACGCCGAAAATGCTGCCCTGAAAGCAAAAGCCTATGCCCAGGCAAGCGGATTGCCAACACTCGCGGACGATTCCGGCTTGGAAGTGGATGCGCTAAATGGCGCGCCCGGGCTTTATTCGTCACGATATGCCCCTATTCCCAACGCGGATGATGGCGACCGGCGCGTTTTCCTGCTAAAAAATTTGGCAGCCCATCCCCGCCCGTGGTCAGCGCGTTTCTGCGCCACTATCGCCATTGCCCAGCCCGATGGGGAAATGCACTATGCAGAGGGCGCTTGTGAAGGAGAGATCATCCCCGAAGAACGCGGCACAGGCGGATTTGGTTATGATCCCATTTTTTATATGCCAGAAAAAGGCTGCACAATAGCAGAAATGGATGAAGATGAAAAAAATCGCATTAGCCATCGTGCGCGTGCGCTGGAAAAAGCGAAAGACTTCTTGTTAGTATTAGCAGAAAAAACCTAAATGAGACTTACGCAGTTTTTGCGCTAAATGGAGTCTAACGTCTCCAGACATTGAAAGTTTCCCGCTAAAATCTGGAGATTTTAGACTCCAGACTCATTTTTGCTGGTCCTAATAAAAAGAAAACGCCGCAATTGCGGCGTTTTTCACTGAACACTGATAACTGAAAACTAACTACTTCTTTTTCACCGGCTGCCTCAACACCGTCTTCAACTTCTCCGGCGCAATGCGGCGCGGATCGCTGAGATAGATTTCGTGATGTTTTCCATTTTCGGCAAGCCCGCTTTCAGGCATGAACTCCTTGTGCAGCGCAGTAATAGTTGGACCTTCATCATCATAAGAGCCGATGTGCATAATCTGTACCGATAAACCCTCGGCGTAATTTTCCAGACGCACCTTATCCAGTGCGGCGGGATTTTTCTTCTTGCGCACTTCTTCGACAGCATCAGCAAATATCTCTAGCGTGATCCAATTGGGGGTCATGATCATCATCCTCCAATCCCAGGCGGATTTGTCACGCGTGGTAAAAGTGTCCATATCCTCTGCCCACCAAAGCCCCTCGAGCGGTGGAACGACGTAATCTTTTTCCAGCGTCTTTTTGCTGATGAACTTCATCTTATACGCCACTGCATAAAGCGCCTCGACCACCTCGGCATATTCCTGCGCCGTGTTTGGGTCACCGTGCCCGTCCGCCATGATGAATTGCATCTCCGGCACTTCTACCACTTCAAATTTCTTCTTGGGGGTGTAGAGATGTTTTAACGTTTTTTTGAAATCAACTTTTTCCATTTTTTACTCCTTCCTTTTTGCTCCTCCCCTAAATTCCGTTCTCAAAATTTGGGGGAGGCTGGGTGGGGGTGATTTTTTGGATAGCCGCCTCCACCCACTTTTTCTCAGCGGCGAGCATGTGCAAGCTGTGGTCAAAGAGCAATTCGACATGGGATGGCAACGGACTTTGCGCTTCCACCTGAGCGGATAGATGCCCCAAACGCTCTTCCAGCTCCGAGCGATACGATTCGAGCGCAGTTTCGGCTTGCTCAGCAGAAACGATAGGCAGATTCGCCAGCCCGAGCAAAATTGCGGGGTGACATTGTTGGGGTCGGGATAACGCCTCCAGCGTGGAAACAAGCAGTGATGCACGTCCGTTTTCGGTGGCGGTGTATATACGGCGCGCTTTGCCCCGTCCCTGCGTGGGGACGAGTTCGCTCTCCACCAATCCCTCCTTCTCCAACTTTTTGAGCAAATAATAGATGGACGAGAAGCCGATCTCCGTCCACTCGCGCATTCCGCGCGCTTCGATGATCTGTTCAATCTCGTAGCCGTGACGAGGAGCTTCGGCTATCAGGCTGAGTATGGCAAGTTCGGCGTTGGTCATTATCTATCCTTATATTATTCTAGTATTAGAATAATATAAAAAAGAAACCTTGTCAAGCAAGACTGTATAATAGACGAGCGTTTCTCTTTACTAAACTAATCGAGGATGCCCTATGACCTATACACGTGACGAGGAGCACTTCAAAACTTTGTTCAAATACGCCCCCATTTCTCTTTGGGAAGAAGATTACAGTGGCTTGAAAAACGCATTAGACGATTTGCGCGCGCAAGGTGTGAAATCTTTATCAGAATACTTAGACATTCATCCCGAATTTGTGGGTGAGTGCATGAGCAAGATCATTGTGCGCGATGTTAACGAGCACACGCTGCGCTTATTCAAAGCCAGCTCGAAGCAAGCGTTGCTCGATAATTTGGACAAGATTTTCCGCGAAGAAATGCGCAATCATTTCGTGACTGAATTATTGGCACAATGGAATGGTGATTTGAGTTGGTCTGGAGAGGGAATCAATTATACGCTCGAGGATGAGCCGCTCAATATCATGTTGCACTGGCGTATTTTGCCGGGCTATGAAGAAAGCTGGGCGCAGGTATTGGTCGCTATTGAAGATATTACAGAGCGTAAGCAGGCTGAATATCGCTTTGAAAATCTATTCGAGTTATCGCCTATTTCTCTGTGGGAAGAAGATTATAGCGACCTGAAAAAGTATTTCAATGAATTACGTGCAGAAGGCATTACCGATTTGAGGGCTTATCTTAAAGAGCATCCCGAAGTTGTATTGCATTGTACGAGCTTATTGAAGGTACGCAATGTCAACCAGAAAACACTACGTTTGTTTGGTGCTAAATCCAAAGATGAGTTACTTAAAAATCTCGATAAAGTTTTTCAAGATGAAACCCAGACACACTTCGCTGATGAGTTGGTGGATCTGTGGAACGGCAAATTATCTTATGAGCGCGAGGGGATCAATTACTCGCTCAACGGAGAGCCTATCAATATCCAGCTTAATTTACGGGTCATGCCCGGTCATGAAGACGATTTTGGCTGGGTACTGGTGACCCTTCAGGATATTACCGCCCGCAAAAAGGCAGAAAACTACTTGCGCTATCTGGGAACACACGATGTGATGACGGGGCTATATAACCGTGCTTTTTTTGACGAAGCGCTCATCAAGTTGGAAAGAAAACGAAAAGAACCCATTAGTATCATTGTCGCTGACTTGAACCACCTAAAACGTACCAACGACACACTTGGGCATCAGGCTGGTGATAATTTGATCCGCCGTGCAGCCGAAGTGCTAAAAACCGAATTTAATGAGGGGCAAGTAGTTGCACGTTTTGGCGGGGATGAGTTTATAGTCGTCCTGCCAGATGTCGATGCTCAATTTGCTGCCGAGTGTATAGAGAATATTCAAGTTCTGATCAGGATGAACAACAAATACTATCGTGAGCCTGAGCTAAGCATGTCTCTGGGGGCAGCTACTAGCCAACCTGATCTGTCTTTAGAGAAAGTTATTAGTTTGGCTGATGATCGTATGTATAAGAATAAAGGGGCGCAGCGCCGACGGCGTAGAGAAGATTGATTTTTTCTCGGCTAGGCGTGCGTCGCACCAACTTCGACAAAGAGATGTTAATCGACAAGCATTTTCCTATCGAAGAGAAGATTCCTATCGTTTTGGTGCGACGCACCCTTCTTTCTCGCTCAACAACATCCAGCCCCTTCGACTGCGCTCTCTATCGTTTGCTCCGCTCTGGAACTGGACAGCTTTTTATTACCAAATTATTTTCTTAATCTCCATTAGCAGAGTACATCTTCGATGTAACTTTCTCTAGCACTATACATCTAAATCAAAACGCGCAATATAAATTACAGAAGGTGTATAAATGCTCAAATTGAAATCGGAAATAATTCACAACTTTGCCCCAGGCTGGTTCGCCTCTGTGATGGGAACAGCCGTTGCCGTCATCGCTATTTTCGTTTTTAAAGATTTCATCCCTTTCGCCAGCACGCTGCAATTCTTCTTTTTGGGGATGGCGGTGCTGCTTTTCGGCATCATCTTCATCCCCTGGCTCTTGCGTTGGTTCCTCTATTTCGACCGCGTTCGCGACGACCTGAACCATCCCGTTTTTGGCTCCTTCTACCCCACCATGCCGATCTCGCTCATCATCATCGGTCTCGCCCTCGAAAAAGTGCCCCATTTTCTCCCTGAAGCAATCCTCCTGCCTATTCTCCAATTTTTGTGGATTTTCGGAACAATCGGCATCGCCTACTTTGCCTTCACCATTCTCAACATCAACTTTATGAAGCCCGGTGTGGATTTTAAAATAGCCAATATGGGATGGCTGATCCCGCCTGTCTCGGCGTTGATCGTCCCAGTGTTAGGCAGCAGTTTGGCGACCGCCTACGCAGGCGAAACGCTCGGGACAATTAACTTGGTTGCCAGCCTGATCTTTTTAGGCATTGGCAGCTTGCTCTTCATCTTTGTGATGGGCGCCGTCTTCACCCGATACATCTCCCACGACCTATTACCCGCCCACCTCGCCCCTACCATCTGGATCGGCATTGCCCCGACCGCCATTTTAGCCATCATCTCCATCAAGATCGTTCAACCGCTAATGCTCTTCTTCGGCGCATCGGATGTGGCAAAGGAAGTTTTTGGCATTATGTCCAATGTAGCAGCCGTCAGCCTGTGGGGATTTGCTCTCTTATGGCTAATACTGGCAGTGATGATCACGCTCAAACATCATCAAAAGATCAATATCCCCTTTGCGATGAGTTGGTGGGCGTTCACCTTTCCGTTGGGATCATTTATCGTTGCAACGGGCGTTGTTCATAAAGCTATCGGCGGGGACTTCTTCGTCTGGGTCGGGATGATAGCTTTCATCTCCTTCCTCGTCATCTGGGTTACCGTTTTTGTGCGGACGCTGAAAGATGTGGTCTCAGGGGAGATTTTCAAAGGTTAGGAGAAGGTCAGATTTTCAACGTGACTTTAGCGGTAGAAAAACAGGGGGCAAAGATTGGTATTTAAATAGGGGCAAGTTCAAACCGCGTGCGAAGCGGTTTTTCATCCACAAAAAAAGAAGAAAATCAGTAGACAGGGGATATAAACCCTGACATAATAGGAAATGTCTTAAATCAAATTCAAGGAGTTTCTTATGGTACTGCCTCTCCCCCTAGAAAAAATGAAAGCTGCCCACGAGTTGTTGGCAGAATATAGTTATGAAATGCGCCCGGTCGTTCACGGGTATGCAAACCGGACTCTGCATATTAATTTGGAAACGAAGGAGATCGGCGAAAAGCCTGTTACGCAGCAGATGAAAGACCTTTTTACTGGTGGACGCGGATTTGGCCTGAAACTGCTCTGGGACGCGGTTACGCCAGAAACAAAGTGGGATGATCCTGAAAATGCGCTGATCATTGCCAATGGTCCGATCTGTGGAACAACAGCCTATGCCGGATCAGGGAAGGCGACGGTCGTGACCCTAAGCCCGCTCACGTTAAATGTAGTGGATAGCAATGTAGGCGGATATTTTGCACCCTTCTTAAAATTTGCCGGTTTCGATGCAATGGAGATTAGTGGTAAAGCCTCTGAGGACGTAATCATCTTTGTAGACGGTGACACGGGCAAAGTCACGATCGAGACTGCACCGCTCGAAGAAGTCGATTCGCATTTATTGGGCAAGCATCTGACAAGAATGTACGCGCAAAATGAAAGAGGACAACGCGGCGTATCTGTGATGTCTGCGGGGGATGCTGCGGAGCATATCCGTTTTGCGATGATCAACGCAACCTGGTACGACAGCCGCCGCAAGGAAATCCGCCTGAAACAGGCCGGACGCGGCGGGACGGGGCGTGTTTTTAGAGATAAAAAGATCAAGGGTATCGTTGTGCGCTTTACAAAAATGACTGGCGATAGCAACGGACCTTTTGATATTGACCTGATCCGCAAAGCGGGCAAACGCTTCAACCGCGAAATGACCGAGTTGGACGATAAACAAAACCAGATGAAAAAAGTAGGCACGGCAAATATCGTCGAGATCATGGATCATTTCGACCTTTTGCCTACGCATAACTTCCGCTATGGCTCACACCCCGATACGCATCAAATCGATTCGAGTGTTTGGAAGAAGAATTTCACACAAGGTTTGCCCGATGGCTGCTGGCTGGGATGCACCATGTCCTGCTCGCACGGCGTGGATGGTTTCCCGCTGGCGACGGGTCCCTATGCCGGGCAGAAAGTACTCGTTGATGGCCCAGAATATGAAAATGCTGCAGGGCTTGGTTCCAATATCGGCAATTTCGATCCCGATATTGTGCTGGAACTGAATTTCTACTGCGATACTTATGGCGTGGACAGTATCTCTTTTGCGAACGCAGTTGCTTTTGCGATGGAATGTTATGTTGAAGGCATCATCACCAAAGAGCATACCGGCGGTATGGATTTGAGCTTTGGGAATGGCGCAGAAGCAGTCGAATTACTACACCAAATGGCGCGCGGCGAAGGTTTCGGCGTGATCGTTGGTCAGGGCGTGATGTATATGAAAGAATATTTCGCCAAAGAATTCGGCGGCGACCCAGCCTTTATGCACGATATCGGCATGGAAATTAAAGGCATGGAAATCTCCGAATATGGCACCAAAGAATCTCTCGCCCAGCAAGGCGGATTTGGTCTCGCCACGAAAGGCCCCCAACACGACGAAGCTTGGCTGATCTTCATGGATCAAGTCCAGAATCTACTCCCCAGCTTTGAAGATAAAGCCGAGGCTTTGCACTACTTCCCGATGTGGCGCACCTGGTTCAGTCTGCACGGCATGTGTAAACTCCCCTGGAACGATGTCACCCCCGAAAATAACGGGGATACCGCTGAGCCAGCCAAAGTGGAAGAGCATGTTGAAAATTACACCTGGGTACACGAAGGTGTAACTGGTGTCAAAGTTACACCCAATGATCTGCTTTTGCAATCGGAAAGAGTCTATAACTTCCAGAAAGTTTTCTCAATCCGGATGGGTCGCAGCGGGCGCAAATTTGACTATCCGCCTTATCGCGCGATGGGACCTGTCACCGCTGTGGAATACGAGTCTCGATCCGAGCTTTATGACAGCCAACTTGTCGACATTCTCGGTCTGGAACCTGAAAATCTCTCCACCGAAGAGAAGATGGCAAAACTCCGTGAGTATCGTGAATCCCAATATGAGCTATTGCTCGATGCAGTCTACAAACGCCGCGGCTGGGACAATGACAGCGTCCCGACCGTGGAGAAGCTGAGAGAATTGAAGATGGATTTGCCTGAAGTGGTGGAGGTTGTTGAAGCAGCGAAAGTACAAGAGTAAGACTTTGATAAAAGGCAGTCACACGAAAATGTGGCTGTCTTTTTAAATATTGGATTTTTATGCCTGAATATCAAGAAGTCAAAAATCATCCTTTCACGACCGAAATCAAAAAAAGAGCATCGTTTATTATCCGAATGCTTGGCTGGTGCCGTTACAGTGATCGAGCTTTATATCGAGCACAAGAGATGCTGATAAAAGAACTAATTTCTGTCGAAGACGGAATTAAATACAATCGCAGCGAACAATCAAAAATAAAAGAGAAAGCAGCTAAACTTGTACACCAAGCAAAAAAGGAAAAAGGTGCATTATCCACAAAGGATAAAGAAGAGCAAAAAAATGCCCAGATAGAAGCAGAAGTCTTTCAAGAATCTATTCAGGCACTGAAGTTTGGACGTTGGCTATTTAGATATATAGCTGATGGAATAGCTTGGAGAGTTTATAGCTTTGAACGCAGATGGATCAGGGCTCTTGGCGGAAAAGAACCCGTGCCATTTATGTCGGATGTGGAAGGAATTGATCCAGAGATTAATTTCTTTAGAGCACTTCGCAAACTAAAGCGTTCGTGGTTACCACTGATGCACGATCTAACAAATTGCATTAGAACACACGACTATTCAATATTTTCCAATGGACAACTAATACATATCGTAGAGTTAAAAATTAGGAAATCTAGTCAATCACATAACAAGTCAATTTCTTATAAACCAAAAGGAAGAGAAGCAAGACAAATAAATCGAATGGAGAACATTTTTCATTTCATTGAAACTGGAGATATGAGGCAGCTTTATCCTGAATTACCAAATGGAAAGGCAATAAACAGTAGTGCTCCCCAAATTCACAACTATAAAGCTATCTCAAAAGCTATCCGAAGTGTACGAAAAAGAAGAAATGGATTTGAAGAACCTGAAGATGGGGTTTTATACCTCGCATGGGATTTAAATAAAAGTACTGCTGATGAAGCAATTCTGGCAGCAAGTAAGAAACATCCCCATATCTTTAATTCCGTATTTACATTTCGCTCTATAAACCCTAGATATGATGCCTATCATCTTTCACTGCCAATAACCGCTATGGATCTGCCAGTGAAAGATATTCTTGATATTCTTTTCTCAAAGGTTGCAGTTATTTGTGTGGTGAATTACTTTGCTCTTGAAGCTCAATGCAATAAAAATGGGATTCCTTTGTATATTGAGCAAGATGGTGACAAGAACACGATATTTCGGGTCAAATCAGAAACTTTTGATGGCCAAGTGCTAGATGGGTTATGGGACAGAGTAATGTTAGAAGGGTTATCACTTCAAGCGTTTATGGGTTTATTGAAGAGTATTATGAGCCACGAGTTTCACGCTGATAGTAAAACTTAATATCTATATCAGCAACCAAGAATCTCCATCATCACCCTCGGCGTTGCTGATATAGCCCCCTCTGCCCTGTCGGGCATCTCCCCCAAATTAAAGAACGAATTTGGGGGAGAAAAACCATGATCGTGATTTAAAAGACTCTCATCCCCCATTTTTGTACTTCAAAATGGGGGACCAAGGGGGCAGGAAACAGAAGAAATAATGTCAAAGACACCCAGAACCGATTCAAAAACAATGCGAAGAGCCGCAAATCTGCGCAAAAATATGACACTTGCCGAAGGAAAACTTTGGGCATATTTAAAAAAGAACCAACTGGGCTTTCGCTTTCGCCGTCAACATGCCATCGGTAATTTCATCGTGGATTTTTGTTGCATCAAAAAGAAAATCATTGTAGAGTTGGATGGTAGTCAACATCTTGACTTGCAAGAGTACGATGAAGACAGAACTAAATATCTGAAATCTCGTGGCTATCGTGTCATCCGCTTTTGGAATAATGACGTGATGAATGATACTGAAGGTGTGATTTTGTCGATAACTTATGCGCTAGAGAAATAATTCCTGTGCCCCCTGTCCTATCACCCTTCGGGTACAGGCGGACATCCCCCATTTTGAAAAGCAAAAATGGGGGACTGAGGAGGCAGTAAAAGAAAATGTCAAAGTTAGCAAGAAGCAATGCAAAAATAATGCGCAGAGCAGCAAAGCCGCGCTCAGGTGTTTTATCCAATATCAGTTAAGATATAAGGGAGAAATTTATGGGAGTAGATATATTTAATTATGGTCTCGTATTTGGTTTTGTTTCAGCAATTGTTTTTTACTTTACGCTAAGGCAAATTAGTGCAAACCGTGGAAGAATCGGTGCAAGAAATCGTCCTTTGAATACCTTTCCTGACGCTGCGCAAGAGAATATAACAGCAGCGCAAATTAATCGTCAAAGCAGAGTGGGAAGAATCTTACATTTATTTTGGATTGTTGTTTTTATTGTAGAGATAGTGATATTCATGACTATGCTAGGGCAAAGATGGAATTACTTTGTTTCCTTTTGTTAGACATTATAAGAAAAGTATTATGATTGATTATGGGGTTATGCATAAAATCTTTGCTCTAAAACGATGGAGTATCTATTGCTTTCCTCTGTAATATAATTTGGAAAGATCCTGCAATCGACATAAATACAAACGGCAAAGAAACTTCATCACTGCTTTGGACGTTTTCATTTCAGATAAGAGTTTGGTGATTAGGTAATTCTGTTTTTAGTCCCCTTTTTCCTAGCGGACATCTCCCCTTGCGTAGCATCCTTTAGGGCAAATTCTAAATACGGAATTTTGAGGAGAGTAAGACCTTGATTGTTCTTTGAAATTTCTCTTAAAAAAACACCCACCCCCCCATTTAAAAAGACGAAAATGGGGGAACTTGAATCTAAATGTGATACCATGCCCTCATCGAATTGAGATGTAGAAATCGCGAGGTATCAAATATGATCAATACAACGCTTATCCTGTCTTATATCCTCTTCATTTGGCTGATCATTCTGCATACCTTTGAAGAAATTTCCTGCGATATTATGGAGTTGGAATTAGGACATATCAAGTTGACCAAAAACCGCTACCTTATAGGAGCGAGTCTCATTTCAACGCTAAATTTAGGGACGCTTGCGCTCTTGACCCTGGGCTTGCCAACGGGATATTATCTTGGTCTCCTAACGACAGCGGTTTTTGGTATATTTCAGGCATTAGTCCATACCGTTGGCTACTTTCTAGAAGGCAAAAAATCCAGAGGCTTAGGAGCAGGATTCTTTTCGTCCATTCCATTGGCTATTGTTGGTGTGGCTGTATTTATTCAACTTATTCGGGCTATCTTGTAAATGCCCGAAATCATACATGTGGTCTTGCAAATCACATAGGAGAAACAATGGACAGACTTCGTGATCTTTACTATCGTGCAGACGATAGGATTACATTATTTATGCGACGCAATGGCATATCCTTTTTGCGCGTTAGCCTCGGGATCATATTCTTTTGGTTTGGCTTCCTAAAGTTTTTCCCGGGTCTTAGCCCGGCAGATCAGATCGCTACAGTAACGATCGAAAAACTTACCTTTGGGCTAATCGCTCCCAGTGTCTCGATCATCATCTTGGCAACCTGGGAAACGCTAATAGGACTGGGATTGATCTTCGGTAAATATTTAAGAATCACTTTATTCCTGCTCTTTACACAAATGATGGGCACGATGACACCTCTAATCCTCTTCCCGGCAGTAACATTCACAAGATTTCCATATGCCCCAACACTGGAAGGGCAATATATTATCAAGAATTTGATTCTGATCAGCGCAGGTTTGGTCGTTGGGGCAACTGTTCGTGGTGGGCGTATTGTTGAGAGGAAAGAAAATTAATTTACACACCCAATAATAAGGAAAACTATGTTCAAAAGAGCAATCGTCAAAACACCAAGTAAAACTATGGTCAAAGGCATCAGTACCGCAGGATTAGGTCTTCCCGATTATGAGCTGGCTCTGCGTCAGCATGCCAACTATGTTAGCACACTGAAAGAATGTGGTCTGGAAGTGACTACCTTGGAAGCCGATGAAGCATACCCCGACTCCACTTTTGTGGAGGATGTAGCATTGCTGACGAAAGTCTGTGCGATCATCACAAATCCGGGCGCGGATTCTCGGAGGGGAGAAACAGTTGCCATGAAAAAGGTATTGAAGGGTTTCTACGAGAATATCGAAGAAGTCTACGAGCCGGGCAGGGTCGAGGCAGGTGACATTATGATGGTCGGCGATCATTTTTATATCGGCTTATCGGAGCGGACAAATCAGAGCGGGGCAGCGCAAGTGATTGGCTATCTTGAAAAATATGGGATGAGTGGTTCTGTGGTCACGCTTGAAGAAGTGCTCCATTTGAAAACAGGCATTGCCTATCTCGAAGAAAATAATTTGCTTGCCTGTGGTGAATTTTTGACCAAGCCAGAATTTCAGCAGTTCAATATTCTGGAAATTGACCGAAGCGAGAGTTATGCGGCAAACTGTATCTGGGTGAATAGCACGGTTATTATCCCGAAAGGCTACCCAAAAGCACACAAAACCATCGAGAGTGCAGGATACTCCATCATAGAAGTGGATGTATCTGAATTCAAAAAACTGGATGGTGGCTTAAGTTGTTTGTCGTTAAGGTTTTAAAATGTGCATCAGGCTAACTCCTATAGGCTTTGTAGAGAATACGCGCGAAGAAATCGAAGATGATAATTGGGGAGAGGTAGTTTCGAAGATCCTTCTCACCGATGAGTTTGGCAAGGAGAGTCTAGCTGGTATTGAAGAATTCTCTCATGCGGAGATCATCTTTTATTTTGACCGCGTTAAAGGAGAGAAGGTCGTTACCGGAGCGCGCTATCCACGTGGGCGGCAAGATCGGGGCAAGGTCGGTATCTTTGCTCAACGCGGCAAAAACCGCCCAAACCGGATCGGGCTGACGACGGTGACGATCATCCGACGGGAGGGGAAAATCCTGTTTGTGCAAGGTTTGGATGCGATCAATGGCACGCCAGTTTTAGATATCAAGCCAGTGATGGAAGAATTCCAACCAAAAGAAAAACTCCATCAACCTAAATGGGCAACGGAGCTAATGAATAATTATTGGAAGAAGTGACTATCGCTTCAGCGCAAATTTTATCCGAGGGTAAAATTATTTCCACCTTTGCGCTTGCTAATATACATAAGTTTGTCTGCTCGTTCAATAATGCTTTCTAAAGTATCCTCTGGCTTCGCTAAAGTTACTCCTAAAGAAGCGGTGACGGATATTTTCTCTTCATCAATCATCATAAAACTGTTTTCTACAAATATCCCAATTCGTTTTGCAATATCTTCCAATCCTTTACCGGTAACATTTGGCAAAAATAATACTATTTCATCTCCGCCCCACCGAATGATTGAATCCAAACCTCGCGATATATTTTGTATAGAGCGAGCGATCATTTGCAGTACTTGATCTCCAGTATTATGACCAAACTCGTCATTTATTTGCTTGAAATTGTCAAGGTCGATCAGGATAGCACTAAATGAAACGTCAAATGCTTTTAACTCATAAAGGCGAGTTTCAAATATCATATTGGCATAACGTCGGTTTCCGATTTTCAGTAAAGGATCGATAAAATTCTTTTTCTTTACTTCTTCAAGTTGCTGGAGTACTTCTAAGATTTTTGTATTATCTGAAAAGACTTCTACACCGCCAATCACTTCCCCTGCTTCATCTTTTATAGGCGCTATTCGAATATGCACAGGAACGCGATGCCCAAGTTTGTGATGCAAAAAGAGTGATGCTTCCCTCATTTTGCCGTCTTGCAAAGTTTCGTGTAGAGGACACCCATCAATACACATTTCGTATCCTGCTGCGTCTATATGGCGGAGGATATTGTCTGCACAGGCTTTGCCCAGCACTTCGGGTTTTTTGAACCCTGTAATTCTTTCTGCAGCCGCATTCCAAAAAGTTATTTTTCGTTTGCTATCTACGTAATACACCCCATCAAACAGATTTTCTAAAATTTCAAGGTATATAGTACTTGTATCCATTTCGTTAGTTCAACTGATAAGATTGTCTCATTTTGATAAATAGTTTTGGGTCATATAGCTTGCTTTAGCCACTCACCTGCATTATAACCCCATAAACGAGAATAATTTGCCCGAGATGATAGGTTACTATATTCATCACGCGTCTGTTTTTAATGGGCTGAACGAATTTATTCCACACTAAAATTGCATCAGAGAGCACAAAGAGAGCCGCGCCAATGCTGACGGTGATTGCAGCGTGGGTATCCCATTCGGGGCGGGAGAGGGTGATGAGGGCGGAGAGAAGCATAATGGCGATCACAGCCATATATGCCAGAATTGGTTTTTGCAAGGATTCTTTGCCTTGCTTGACCAAACCCACTAGAATTTGTTTATGAAGTTGTGCGGCGATGGTGCCCAACAAAACAGCCCAGACTAAAGCTGGCAAACTAAAGGGCGGAATCGTTTGATTAAAGCCAATAATATAAGCGATATGGGCGAGTAAAAAAGCGACCAAACCAGCGATAAATTGTTCTTTGGGCAGCATCAGGAAGATGTCACCCGCCATAGAGAGAATAATGCCTACGCCAAACCAGAGAGTGACTCCATTTAGACCGCTTGTATTCACAAATAAAAAGATGAAAAGCAGCAGCATTGTGAGGGGTTTGAGGACATATTCTTGTTTTTTCCAGCCCTTATATACGGCAAGCCAATCGAGAAGGGCCGATAATATTATCGGGGCAAGCATCAATAGCAATTTCTTTCTCCTGGGGGGGCTAGCGGGTATTTGTTTTTGGGGGATTGTAGCCGAAGCGGCGGAGATAACTCTCGTTATTGCGCCAATCTTTGAGTACTTTAACGCGGAGTTGCAGGAAGATCTTTCGTCCGCTCATGGCTTCGATCTCTTTGCGGGCAGCCGAGCCGATCTTTTTGAGGGTTTTCCCACCTTCACCAATGACGATACCCTTTTGCGAATCGCGCTCGACAAAAACTGTCGCAGCGATATAAGCTCCTTTTTCACCGCGTTCGGTGAATTCGTCCACGCGGATGGCGATGCTGTGCGGGATTTCGTGACGCAAAAAGATCAGGCAAGATTCGCGGATGAGTTCTGCGGCTATATCGCGCTCGTAGAGGTCGGTAACTTGCTCAGCAGGGAAATCGGGGGGGCGTTCTTCGAGATTTTCAATGATGGTTTCGAGCAATTTGGTGCGTCCGTCGCCGCGTGTAGCGGAGAGGGGCAAGACCATATCTGCTGCGGGGAAGATGTCGAGGTAGGCGTTTTGACGGGCATCTATTTCGGGCTGGGACAATCTGTCTGTTTTATTGGTAGCAAGTATGAGCGGCGGGCGATGCGAAATTTCCAATAGCAGGGATGCGATCATTTTGTCTTCTTCTGTCGGTTCAACGGAGGCATCCACCAGCCAGAGGATCAAATCCACACCTTCGAGGGCTTCTTCGGCATTCAGGTTGAGGGCTTTGCCCAGTTTATGATGGGGGTTATGCAAGCCTGGCGTATCGACAAAGATGATCTGGGCTTGGTCTGTAGTTAGGATACCAAGTTGGGCGCGACGCGTTGTTTGCGGGCGTGGGGAAACTGCGGCAATCTTTTGCCCAAGAAGGGCGTTAACAAGGGTAGATTTTCCAACATTAGGGCGGCCAATAACGGCGACAAAGCCGGAGCGGTGTTCTGTAGTCATATTTTTATCTCAAAATTGATTTGTATTTTGCCCCCATCCTAGCCTTCCCCCTCATGGGGAAGGGATAAATCCTCCCCCATGAGGGGGGAGTTAGAGGGGTTTTGCTGATTACCAGTTTACCATGCAGAGACTAGGTAGTGTTGACATTTCAACAGCAATCTCATCGCAATGAGACCGCTTCGTCGCAAAAAGACGTTCCTTGCGGAGTCATATTTGGAATTGCTGATATTTTAGGCCTTTGCTAGCGAAGCCGCCAAATATTAACACGGCCTAATCTACGCGAGGAGCTTTCTTTAGGGCTGCGACAAGGGAATCTACCTTGATCGGTTTGCTGACATAATCGTCCATACCACGATCAATATATTTTTCACGATCGCCTTCGAGCGCGTGTGCCGTCATCGCAACAATATGCGGTTGCCGATCTTGTGACCATTTTGCGCGGATCTGGCGTGTAGCTTCATCGCCATCCATTTCAGGCATTTGAATATCCATGAGTATGACATCATAAGTCTGGCGTTCCAAAGCTGCTATTGCCTCGAGACCGTTCCCCGCCAGATCTGCCTGGTAGCCTAATTTTGAAAGTAATTTCAGCGCAACCTTTTGGTTGATGACATTATCTTCAGCAAGCAAAAGGCGTAGAGGGTGTTGCACTGCCATATTACCATCGATCTTGGCTGGCTTTTTCTCCTTTACCTGTGGCGCAGGGGCCGTGTCAATGATCCCCATCAGGACATTGAAAAGATTGGATGTTTTTATGGGTTTGTTCAAAAAGGCGGTAATTTTTGCATCTGAAGAACGGGTTTTCTCTCGTTTGATAGATGTCAAAATAATCAGTGGCAGTGCATTCTTTTTCTTTTCACTGATCTTTGTTGCCAAGGTAAAACCATCCATTTCCGGCATCTGCATATCCAATATTGCAATGTCAAATTCTTCACCTTCTGCCAGCAAAGTCAGTGCTTCTGGTCCCGATGAAAGAGCACGGGGCTTCATTCCCCATGATTCTGCTTGCTTTATCAGGATCAGTCGGTTCGTCTCATTATCATCCACGATCAAGATCCGCTTGCCAGCAAGCTGGGGAACCTCATCTTTCGCGTATAGGGGTTTCGCATTCTGCTGTGCTTTCACAAGGATCGTGAAATAGAAGGTTGAACCTTCACCCTCTTCGCTCTTGACCCACATTCTTCCGCCCATGTTTTGGGCAAGTTGATTGCTGATTGCCAACCCAAGCCCTGTGCCGCCATATTTTCGCGTTGTAGATGTGTCCACCTGGCTAAAGCTCTTGAATAATTTTTCAATCTTATCTGCCGGGATACCGATTCCTGTATCGCGGACACTGAAAGTTAACTCGTGCTGATCGTTTTCCACGAGCATACTTTTTACATTAACAACGACTTCGCCCTTGTCTGTGAACTTGATCGCGTTGTTCAACAGGTTTACCAGTATTTGGCGTACGCGCGTTATATCCCCGATCACGACAGGGGGTGTGTCATCCTCAACGAAATAGGCCAGATCCAGCATCTTGCTGGCAGCCTTTTCCGCAAGTAGGTCAAGCGCATCTTCAACGCAATTCCGGACATAGAAGGGCTGTGTTTCCAACTCCATTTTGCCGGCTTCGATCTTGGAGAAATCCAGAATATCATTGATCACTTTAAGCAAAGTGTCGCTGCCTCCACGAATCGTTTCAATAAAATCCTGCTGTTCTGCGTTCAACGGGGTATCCAGCATCAGGCTGGTCATACCATAGATCGCGTTCAAAGGCGTGCGAATCTCATGGCTCATATTCGCCAGGAAATCTGCTTTGGCTTGTGCTGCGGCTTCGGCAGCTTCTTTAGCTTTTTCTGTTTCCTTCAAAAGTTCTTTGTTTGCTGTAATATCTTCCATCACACCAACAAAGTTGGTGATATTTCCTTTCTCATCGACGATCGGCGCAATCGAAACTGCATCCCACATGATCTCGCCCTGGCTAGTTCGACTACCAATTTCACCCCGCCACATATCCCCCGCAGAAACTTTATTCCAAATATCCTTATAAAATTCTTTGGAATGTAAGTCTGAGTATAAAAAGGTTGCAAATTTCCCCAATACCTCATCTTCGGTATAACCTGTTCCCTCAAGATAGGCGGGGTTCACATAGCTGATCCTGGCGTTTGCATCCGTAATAACCACTGATGAGGGGCTATGAGTGACCGCCCGTGATAATTTATGTAGTTCCTCTTCAGCCTTTTTCCTCTCCGTAATATCAAGAGAGTACTCTATCATTTGCTTAATTTCACCCTGTGCATTAAAGATAGGATAGCCATGCACTTCAAAATTTCTGGGATTTCCATCATGGTCGTAATGAATATGCTCATATTGAACGACACCTTTAGACTTGACCACATCTTTCAAGGGGCAGGGGTGGTCTTCACCGCTGCAAGGGGTGTCTCGGTGATGTGTTAGAGCGTAACAAGTAGTGCCTGCGGGCAGGGCTTTTCCTCCGCGTGCTGCCGAGTTAGATATTTCGATGGAATAATCATCTACATTGATTACATAAAAAGGTTGAGACAAGGATTCGATGACATGGGAAAGGAATTGGTGTTGTTTCTTTAGCTCTTCTTCGATTCTCTTTTGTTCTGTAATATCCCGTAAAACAATTAGAAGCCTTTTTTCTTCTCCGATTATCTGAAGTCTGCCAGAAACTGAGACGGGAAAAATCTCGCCATTGGCCCGCATATTCACTGTCTCAAATGGCTCTTCAGACAATGTAGTTTCATCCTGTTCTTCGGGAAGTAATGCCTGATACTCTGGTGGAACCATATCTCGAATCGTTTTAGTGAGAAACTCAAGCCGTGTCCAGCCAAACATCTCACAGGCACGGGCGTTTACATCCAGGACTTCCCCTTTGACAGTTTCTACCAAAACAGCATCGTTAACCCCATCGAAAACGCTTCTATACCACAATTCGGTTTGAATAAGTTCTTTCTCTGTTGCTTCACGCTCGGCAGCGCTATCTTCAATACTACTCCGAACACGTCCCAAGATCACCCAGAAAATACCAAAAAGGAAAGCGCTTAAGATCAAGGCAACAAATGAAAAATAAATGATCGTCGTAGTGTCACTATCATATTCTCGTGAAAGCAAATGCACGTTAACAGCTCCACCGGCAAGGAAAGACAGGAGTGCTATTCCTACAGGAACAAGGACAAAATAGTTTCTTCTGATATTTTTCATGATTATTCTCACTTTGATACCCTAAGTTATAATTACCGAGCAAAAGTTTTTTGGCATTTTCATGCTCTGTAAAATGATGCTGAATTCTGCCCCTTAGTTCCCTCAAATGCCAAAAGCATGGAATTTAGGGAGAAGAGGTCGCCCCTCCCCCAAATTCGACAGTTTCTTCGTCGCATTTGGGGGAGGCTGGGAGGGCCAAGTTTTACCAAATTATTTATGCTCAGGTACTTAGAATACTATGAATGTTTTTACCTCACACAGCCTAATCTACGCGAGGAACATTCTCCAGGGCTGCGATAAGAGCATCTACTTTGATCGGTTTGCTTACATAATCGTCCATACCATGGGCAATATATTTTTCACGATCACCTTCGAGGGCGTGTGCCGTCATTGCGACAATATGCGGCTGCTGGTCTTGCGGCCATTTTGCGCGGATCTGGCGCGTGGCTTCATCGCCATCCATTTCAGGCATTTGGATATCCATGAAGATGACATCGTAGGGCTGTCGTTCTAGTGCCTCGATAGCTTCCATACCGTTGCCTGCCACGTCAGCGCGATAGCCCAATCTTGAAAGCAATTTTGTGGCAACTTTCTGGTTGATCATATTATCTTCGGCGAGCAAAATGCGCAACGGACGTTTTTCTGCCATGCTTGGGTCAATATGATCCGTTTTTTTCTTTTTCTTTTCAGGAGCAGGTGCCACTGCAATAATGCTGGTTAGGATATTGAAAAGGTTGGATGTCTTAATCGGTTTGCTAAGAAAAGCAGCTATTCTTGCATCTCCAGAGCGCGCCTTTTCGCGTTTGATCGAGGTCAAAATGATCATGGGCAAAGCATTTTCAACATTCATTTCGCTGATTTTTTCGGCCAAAGTAAACCCATCCATTTCTGGCATTTGCATATCGAGAATAGCAATATCAAACTTTTCTCCTATCTCTAAGAGTGTCAAAGCTTCGGCTCCAGATTCCACAGCGGTCGGGTGCATTCCCCATGATTTTGTTTGCCTAAGCAGGATCAATCTATTGGTTGCATTATCGTCTACGAGCAAGATGTGTTTTCCGGCAAGCTGTGGCTGTATGCCATCGGTCATTATCGGCTCTGCATCAGGTTTAGTATCCACCAGGATCGTGAAATAAAAGGTTGAGCCTTTGCCTTTTTCGCTTTCAACCCACATCGTACCGCCCATTTTTTCGGTAAGTTCTTTGCTGATCGCCAGCCCAAGCCCTGTCCCGCCGTATTTTCGGGTAGTCGAAGAATCGATTTGGCTGAAACTCTGAAAGAGCTTCTCTGCTTTATTTGCCGGGATACCGATGCCCGTATCGCGGACACTGAAAATCAACTCGTATTGATCATTTTCCACGAGAGTGCTTTTGACATTGACAACGATCTCGCCCTTGTCCGTAAATTTGATCGCGTTATTCAACAGATTAACCAGTATTTGGCGTAAGCGCGTTATATCCCCAATCACGACGTGTGGTGTGCCCTCCTCCAAGATATACGCCATATCCAGCATTTTCTCAGCTGCCTTTTCCGCGAGCAGGTCGAGAGTATCCTCCACGCAAGTGCGAATGTGGAAAGGCTGTTCTTCTAATTCGAGTTTTCCAGCTTCTATCTTTGAGAAATCTAGAATATCGTTGATTACGCTCAAAAGCGTATCACTGCCCCCACGGATCGTCTCGATAAAATCCTGTTGCTCTTCGTTCAGCGGGGTATCCAGCATCAGGCTGGTCATGCCGTAGATCGCGTTCAAAGGCGTGCGGATCTCGTGGCTCATATTCGCAAGGAAATCAGCTTTTGCTTGTGCAGCCGCTTCGGCTTTTGCCTTTGCCCGTTCCAGTATCTCGATCGTTTTTGCTTTTTCTAAAATGAAGAGGATGCCAAAGACAAAAAGCAGCGCAATTGCGACGATCTTTGTCACGCTATCATGGTATAGCAAAGCACTGCCAAAAAGCGGGCTGGTCGGGAGGATATCTATATAGTGCGCATAGATTAAAAAGAGCATTTCAGAAATTACGATACTGGTCCATAAAGATGCCCAGCGAATATTCAATAGCAATACTGCCAGAACGGGCAAATGCGTATTCCACCACAAGACAGATGAATTGATCCCGCCAAGGTGAGCTGAGGCATAAAGGACGAGCAGAGCGTAGATCAATAATAAGAAATTCGCCCCAATCGTTACATTTTTGCTTTTACGAAACCAAAGAAAACAAAATATAGCCGATAGACCAGTGACGAAGGTGCCAACGGCAATTTCCGTCACATTCAAGAAGAGATATATCGATGCAAAGATCGGGACAAAAGCAACGAGGGCGATGATCGCTAAATTGAGCCGTGTGATCTGATACAGCTCTAAAGAATCATCATCTGGCGGCATACCGGAACGTATGAGGTTTCCAGCAAATTCTCTTAAAGTTCTTTTTTCTTTCATTGTGTCTATCTCCTAAACCCTTTTTAAAACATTCTAATGAAATATACAGACTAGAAATTATCTCTTAGGGCAATGATAATCTTCTAGCTAATCAATATACTTGGCTTTCTCCAAAGACGCAATAAGAGCACCTACTTTAACAGGTTTACTAACATAATCGTCCATACCACGCGCAATATATTTTTCACGGTCGCCTTCAAGGGCGTGAGCAGTCATAGCAATAATATAGGGCTGGCAATCTTTTGGCCACTTTGCTCTAATTCGTTTGGTTGCTTCATTACCATCCATTTCTGGCATTTGAATATCCATAAAAACCACGTCATAGGTCTGACGCTCAAGAGCCTCTATGGCTTCGAAACCATTGCTGGCAATATCCGATTGATAGCCTAAACGAGAAAGGATTTTTGAAGCAACTTTTTGGTTGATCATATTATCTTCTACCAATAAGACACGCAGGGGATGTCTCTCTGCCATAGTTGAGTCTATGGATTTTTCTTTTCTGGTCTCTTCTGTTCTTATTGTTGGGGCAGAAGAAATGATGCTGTTGAGCACATTAAAGAGATTTGATGTTTTTATAGGCTTATTCAAAAAAGCTGCAACTTTCGAATCGGTGGCACGCGCTTTATTGCGTTTAATGGAAGTCAAAATGATCATTGGTAAGTCATTCTTGATATTCATGTCATTAATTCTTTCTGCCAGAGTGAAGCCATCCATTTCGGGCATTTGCATATCAAGAATAGCGATGTCAAAAGTTTCCTTTTCAAATAATGCCAGAGCATCTTTTCCTGATTCTACGGCTTTGGGCTTCATTCCCCAAGATTCTGTTTGTTTGACAAGAATAAGTCTGTTAGTGGCATTATCGTCAACGATCAATATTCGTTTTCCAGAAAGATCCGGGTGCTGATCAATGGAAATGAGCGGGCTAGCTTCCTCTGCTTTTGCAATAATGGTAAAGTGGAAAGTAGATCCTTTACCTTCTTCGCTTTCGACCCACATTCTTCCGCCCATTTTTTCTGCTAACTCTTTGCTGATGGCTAAGCCCAATCCCGTTCCGCCATATTTTCGTGTTGTAGAGCTATCAACTTGGCTAAAACTTTGGAAGAGGCGATCTACTTTATCTTTGGGGATGCCGATGCCTGTATCCCGGATGCTAAATTGAAGCTCGTACTGATTCTTTTCAAGTAGCATGCTCTTGAGAAAAACAACGACTTCGCCCTTGTCCGTAAATTTGAGAGCGTTATTTAGAAGGTTTACCAGTATTTGGCGGAGGCGCGTTACATCTCCGATTACAAGAGGAGGTACGCCATCATCGATGATATAGGCTAATTCGAGCATCTTTTTGGCAGATTTCTCTGAAAGTAGATCAAGAACGTCTTCTATGCAGCCTCGCAAACGGAAGGGCTGCTCTTCCAACTCCATTTTGCCCGCTTCTATTTTTGAGAAATCCAAAATATCGTTAATAACGCTTAACAGCGTATCGCTTCCGCCACGAATAGTCTTTATGAAATCTTGCTGCTCGTCGTTGAGAGGAGTATCTAGCATGAGACTGGTCATACCATAAATAGCGTTTAATGGGGTGCGGATTTCGTGACTCATATTTGCCAGAAAATCCGTTTTAGCTTTGGCAGCAGTTTCGGCTGCTTCTTTCGCTTTTTCAAGTTCTGCCATAGCCTGTTTACGTAAGGTTATATCTTCTTTTACAGCTACGTAATGCTTAACTTCCCCTTCAGCATTGGCTACGGGAGATATGGAGGCTGATTCCCAAAAGAGTTTTCCCGTTTTGCTCTTATTCCGGAATTCTCCACGCCATGTCTTCCCAGCGGAAATTGTTTCCCAAAGAACTTTGTAAAACTCAGGGCTATGATCGCCTGACTGTAAGACGCGCGGATTATTCCCCAACGCCTCTTCTTGTGTGTAGCCTGAAATTTTTGTGAAAGCCGGGTTTACATATTCAACTGTGCCTTCCAGATCGGTAATAACGATTGCCGCAGGGCTTTGGGTGATTGCTCTTGACAGCTTTAGTAACTCTTCTTCGGCTTTCTTCTGTTCAGTAATATCGCGCACCACTATCAGTAAGCGTTTTTCACCACCAATCTCTTCAATACGCCCTGTAATAGAAGCAGGAAAACGTTCACCATTAGCACGAATATTAATCGTTTCAAAGTGTTCAACTGAGAGAAGATCATCATCATGGTTTTCTGTAGACAGGGCCCGATTCTCAGGAGGCACCATATCTATAAGTGTTTTTGTTAAAAACTCTTCGTGTGTCCAGCCAAACATCTCACAAGCCCTTGTATTAACATCAAGGACCTCGCCATCGGTTGTCTCTACAAGGATAGCATCATTAACGCCATTAAAGACACTTCGAAACTGAAGCTCACTTTCTTGCAATTTTTTATTTGAAATGGTTTCTTCTTCTAATACTTTTCTTAGACTGCGCGACGAAACATGAGAAATTAATGCCACTATAAAGAAGATTGCAATGGCAGGTATATTAGGCATTGGCTGGTGCAATATCCCCACACTGATAATAATTAAAATGACGCTGGATAACCCAGCAACTAAATAGCTTAGTATTGGCTCTAGAACCAATACTGCGAAGATAATAGGGACAACAAAGGCTATTAAACTACGCCCAAACGCAACCTCTTCTGGTGTATCAGAAAAGGGGATTATAACAAGCAGGAATAACACAAAAAATAATCCAGCGAAAGTTCCTGATAAATAGCGGTTGACCAAATACAAGAGAAAAAAAGTAATACTTGCAAATATGCTTATAGGGCGAATTGACTGTGAAGCCTGGTCTAAAGCCTCTGTAGAAACGAGGTCAGTGATCGTAACCCCTATAAAAATAAATATTGCAGCTGCTGTTACAGTCAACAATATAATATTCAATAATTGTCGCCGACGAGCATCTTCTTCATTTTTAAAATAGGGTACGGAGATTATTTTTAGGAGAATTTTTTTTATAATGATCATGAGGTTATTCTTTCCAATCATTTTTCCTAGTGATAAGAACTTTTGTCTTATCATAAATACTAACGCCCACCAGCCTGATTGATAAAATTGTGATAGGTGGACTAATAATGAGAGCTAATAGCTCTGTGAAAAAAAGTTCTCCGTAAAATCCACTAAACCTGAGACTACCTAATTGTGAGTTCGATAATGATTATAGAGCAAAGGGAGGGAGGAAATCCTTACAGAATACAGACAAAAGAGTTGATATTCTCCCAAATTTCTTTGTCTATCGATTTATTCTTTTCAGCTTAGCTCACTTCTTTTGTTTCACCGCTGATGAACTCGATCTGGCAAACGGTGCATTTCGGCTTCCCCCCCCACAGCGATAGCGGGGATCGCCGCCATTTTCTACGAGTGCGTTCAGTAATTTCTTTCCGGCAGGGATGTCGAATTTCCCGACCCCTTCGATGATTAGTTTTGGCATCTTCTCCTCAAGAGTTGGTTTAGTAAGGGAGTCCGAAATCTCCAGATTTCGGAATTTAGAGCTACCCAACGTCTGGAGACGTTCGACGCCGCTCAGATAGCTTATTCTTTCGTCACTGCACGCAAAGCTTCGCTCAAGACTTCTACAGCTTTCACATACTCGCTCAGTGATATATGCTCGTTTGGCGTATGGTCAAGGCTAGAATCGCCGGGACCATAGACCACAGCCGGGCATTCCCAGACGGGCGCGACGATATTCACATCGGCGGTGCCGGTTTTGACGACAAAGCCGGGTTTGCCGCCCGCAGCCCGAATGCCCTTCAAAAAGGATCGCACAAGGGGCGTATTTCGGTCGGCTTTATAGGCGGGGATGGCGAAGCCGCTGCGCTCCACTGTCTCGGGCGCGGCAAGCTGCTCCAGTTGGTTGTACCAAGCCTCGGGCAGGAGCGTCACGGGCAGTCGGGCGTTTATCTGCAAATTTGCCCAGGTTTCAAATCCATCATCTCCTGAATCAAATCCGCGCAGTGAGAGCAAAATCTGCTCGAAAATACGGGGCTTGTCGGCGTTGAAATCATCCACCCACGCACGCACTTTTTCCCAGATGGCAACCGCTGCTTCGGGTGCGGTCTCTTCGCCGCTGGCGGAATGCGCCATCACACGGCGGGCAGTGACGATAGATTGAGCGCTGCCTTTATAGCCGAGCGTGACCCGATCCCAGCGGGAGGGTTCGCCGATAATCGCAAAATCGGGGCGATATTGATCGACGATGTGTCGCGCGCCGAGGGATTCTCGCTCTTCATCAATTGCGCCAATGACGACAAATTGCCAGCCACGCACTTGCCCGAGGCTTGCCACCGCGTCAACGAAATTTGCGAGGGGTCCCTTGGCATCTACTGATCCCCGCCCGTAAAGAATATCTCCCTCGACTCGAACATCTATCTCACCTGGAATAGTATCAATATGCCCCAACAAAACGATCTGCTTCTCGCCCTCGCCCATCACGCCGACGGCATTGCCGACTTCATCCTTGTAGGCTTTGGTGAAGCCGAGGCCTTTCATGCGCCCGATGAGATAATCCACCGCACCCGCTTCCTGACCAGAGGGACTGTAGTGTTGAACGAGTTTGATGAGTGTTGAGGGTTCCATCTTAGGCAATGCTTTTGCTCAGTAAATAATAGATGAGTGCTTTCTGGACATGATAAAGATATTTTTTTTGTCCATAGCCTGCAAAATATTCAGACGAGATGATGTCTTGATGGATTTCATTTTGCACACTAAATGGTGGGCATGGTATTACCCATGCATCCGACTTTGCAACTTCTAAGTCATCCAATTTCAACTGAAAGGACCTATCATCAAAATCTTGCGGCCATGCATCTGTCAAAATCACATCTGCATCTTTCAATCCATCTTCTTTGCTGCTTGTGAAGGTTTTATCTTGATGTCCTTCTGATTTATATTGTTGTGGCAAGACATGAATAAGATTCAATCCCAGCACTTTTCCTATTCTTTGCCAAGATTTCAACACGTTCGTTGGTGGGCCTAGTAGACAATATTTCAGATTTCTTAGGTCACCTTTTTCCTTCCAAACAGAGTATACGTCTGCCAGTACTTCACATGGATGTGCTTCGGAGGTCATTGCGTTGATTGTCGGCTTTTGAGTGCTTTCTGCAAAGGATGCCAATCTAGCATGATTTCTGTCTCGAAGAATGTAGATATCGAACCAGCTATCCATATATCCAGCCAAATGCTCTACACCTTCTTCGGTTTTAAGGAAGTTTGGAATTCCAATAGGTGTGATATTCAAATCGCTGAGGGCTTTCACAAATGTTGCTCTGGTGCGAAGACTGTTCCCTTCAAATGAATAGCAAGCCGTTAGGGTAGTGCCTGCAGAAAACTTAAGTTGCGCTGAATTACCTGCAAGATCAAAAATATGGCGGATTTCATCTGCCGAGAAATCATCTATCGTTATGAAGTTTTTGCCCATTGTTTATCATTCTCCATTCGCGCTTGATTGTTTCCCTCTTGTATTCGTCAAAATTTAAACATAGCCGATACTCATCGATACCTGATGCTATCCCATTTTTAGTCATTTGATAAATGTCAAAACCCATTTTTTCATAAAACGGGTAAGTATGTTGGCTTGTCCCTACATGTATTGTAGCCACCTGCTTTTCATTACAAATCAAAGCCATTCTCCCCAGCGTTAAATATGTTCCTAGCCCTTGCTGATGATGAGAACTTCGTACCATATCCCAACGCAGCCAAGCTACGGTGTTGTTCTCACTTAAACTGTAGCCTCCGCATGCAATAACTCCATCTACTTTGCTCTTGATCACAAAATATGACAAGCCAATACGGTTAAGAAAAGATAGAAACTTATCTTTTTCCTGTGGAGCAAAATAATAGGGCGCATTGCCTTCGAAGATTGATAAGCAGGCTGGTTTGTATTCAGGTTGATAGTTTGAAAATAACATAGATAAGTTTGTTTTAGTCTTGTAGTATGTAACTACTCAGCCTCTATGGATGACTCTGCGAGGAGCGTGCTTTTGCGACGCGGCCGTCCCGTCTTCCATGAGATTGCTTCGGCGATAAAACTGCCTCGCAAAATCATACCTGAGTAGTTACTGTAGTATTTCTTTTAGCACTTTCACCACCTCATCAATCTGCTCTTTCTCAATTACGAGTGGCGGCAGGAAGCGGATGACGGTCATCCCGGCAGGGAGGGCGAGGATGCCACGCTCGGTGAGGGCTTTGAGATAGGGAGCGACTTTGGTCTTGATCTCGATGCCGAGCATCAGCCCCATGCCACGCACACCACGAACAAGCGGGGATTCGATCTTTTGCAATTCTGCGAGGAAATATGCGCCCAACTCAGCCGCGCGCTCGGGGAGTTTTTCATCTACAAGGGCATTTAGGGCTGCTAAAGATGCCGCCGCGGCAAGGGGATTGCCGCCAAAGGTGGAGCCATGAATACCTTTATCGAGTTCGACTACACGCTCGCCGAGCAAAGTTGCGCCCATTGGGAAACCTCCCGCCATGGACTTAGCCACGGTCATAATATCGGGACTTAGGTCGTAATGGTCAACGGCGAACATCTTGCCCGTGCGCCCAAATCCAGTTTGGATTTCGTCCATGATGAGCAGCGCACCACGCTCACGACAAAGTTCTTGCGCCCCAAGCAGATACTCCGCATCGCCGGGATAGACCCCGCCCTCGCCTTGAATGGCTTCGAGAATGACAGCGGCTGTGTTTTCATCTATCGCAGCTTCGAGCTTTTCAAGTTTATTATAGGGAACATGCTTAATGCCCGGAATGAGCGGTTGAAAAGGCGAACGATATTTCTTATTCCACGTTGCGGAGAGTGCGCCCATACTGCGACCATGAAATCCACGCATGGTGGCGATGATCTCTGTCCGCTTGGTGCTGAAACGGGCAAATTTGAAAGCGGCTTCGACAGCTTCTGTCCCCGAGTTGGAGAGAAAAGCCCGATCCATGCCTTCGGGGGCTAAACTGGTCAGTTTTTCCAGCAATGCGGCACGGGTATCGTTATAGAACATCTCCGGGACAGAGATGATTTTCTGCGCCTGTTCATTAATCGCGGCTACAACTTTGGGATGGGCATGACCAAGATTCGCCGCGCCTTGACCTCCGACACAATCAATATAGGCATTGCCTTGATCGTCGTAGAGGGTTGCCCCTTCGCCACGCACGATTGTTAAATCACGTTTGGCATAAACGCCAGATGTGTGAGCGTTTTCTATCGTTTGAGTATTTGGCATAGTTTTTTCCTTTTCGTCCACGAAGTCACACGAAGAAGCACGAAGTTTTTAGTCTTTTTTTGTGTGTCTTCGTGTCCCTTCGTGGATAAAATTATTTAATCACCGTTCCATTCCCAGCCAAAGCATTAGAAATCGAATTCTCCATCCGCCCATCAGCGATAATGACTTGCCCAACGCCGCCATTCAGTGCTTCTTGCGCGCCCAAAACTTTTTTCTTCATTCTGCCTTGCGCGTATTCGATGGCTTTATCTAAATTGGCGAGCGGAATCTCTTTGATGAGTGTAGTTTCGTCTGGAAAATCTCGCATCAGCCCGGGGACGGCGGTTAGCAGGAGCAAAGTGTCTGCGTCCAGCGCGGCAGCGATTTCGGCGGCAGCACGGTCTGCGTCTACGTTGAGAGCTTCGCCTTTTTCGCTCATCGCCATTGGGGCGACTACGGGGGTGTAGCCAGCATCCAGCAGGGTTTGGAGCAGTGAAATATTCACTTCTTCAATTTTGCCCGTGTAATCATCACGCAAAATCTTCTTTTTGCCATTCTCGATGATGCGGATAGCGGCTTTTCGTTTTGCCTTTAGCAAGCCGCCATCCACGCCGCTAAGCCCGAGGGCGTTCACGCCGAGCATTTGTAATTGTTCAACGAGAAAAGTATTTACCTTCCCGTTGACTGCCATAGCAAAGACTTCAAGAGTTTCACGGTTGGTGTAGCGGGATGTGTATCCCGAAGGCGAGGTCACAAAGCGAGGTGGTTTGCCGACGGCTTCGCCGAGCGCATTCGCTTCGGCAGAGCCGCCATGTACGAGCACAAGTTTTTGCCCATCGGCAATCATTTTGGCAATATCTTGTGAGATGGCGGAGAAGTCTACGCCTTCGGTGCCACCCAATTTAACTACAATCGTTTTTGTCATAAAATCTTCCTTCTTTTTAAACACAAAGGACACGAAGAAACACGAAGGAAAAACTTTTTTTGTTTTTTCTTAGAGAACCTTTGTGCTCTTTGTGTTTAAATTTATATTGGGTGTAACCCCATAAATTCAAGTCCCAGCGTCTCTTCAAATCCCAGCATCAAATTCATGCTTTGCACCGCCGAGCCGGACGCGCCTTTCATCAGGTTGTCGATGGCGCAAATCGAGATGACGTGTCCCGTTTTGGGGTTTAGGTCGAAGCCGAGATCGGCGTAGTTTGAGCCAGCCAGGATTTTCGGCTCGGGAACGCGGTAGATGCCCCGTCTCTCCTTCACGATGCGTAAAAATGGATTTTGGGATGCTGCCAAACGGTATGCCTTCCACAAATCTTTGAGTGCGACGCCATCTTTTACCCGCCCGTGAACAGTGGCGAGTGCGCCACGCACCAGACCGACAGAGGTCATCGTTAAAGTGACATCTGCCAAGCCCGATTCTTGGATCACTTCGGCGGTGTGGCGATGTCCATAGGGCGCATAGGTGCGAATGGTCTGACTCCGTTCGGGGTGATGCGAGCCGGAGTTAACGGACGCTCCGCCTTCGGATGAACCGACTTTGAGTTCGGCGATTATCGGTAGATTTGTCTCTAGCAATCCCGTGTTGACCAACGGAAGCAAGCCTAAATTCACGGCTGTCGCGTTGCATCCTACGCCGCTGACGTATTTGGCTGTCTTCAATTCATCCCGATAAAGTTCGGGCAATCCGTAGACAAATTTATCCAGCCAATCGGGGGCGGCATGAGGCTCACCGTACCACTGCTGATAGAGGTCGGCATCCCGCAGACGAAAATCTGCAGAAAGATCGATGATATGCTCGGCAACGGCAGCGTATTTTGCTATATTATGTTGCGCCTGCCCGTGCGGGAGGGCGAGAAAAAGGACATCGGTGGGGATGAGTTCGGCGGGATCGGTGAATTTGAGCGTGGTCTGCTTGCGGAGGTTGGGATGCGTCTGGTAAAGATACTCGCCCAACTTTTGGCGTGATGTTGCTTGGACAATTTCGACTTTGGGATGGGCGATGAGCAGGCGCAGAAGCTCTCCGCCAGTGTAGCCGGATGCGCCGATGATTGAGGCTTTGATCATAAGGTTTCCTTAAATACTCTGTCATTGCGAGGCAATTTTATCGCCGAAGTAATCTCCACGACTGTGTGGGAGACTGCTTCGCAAGAGCGGCTCGCAGTGACGTTATTTCTATAAAACTGTAATCTTTTTTCTCGCCACCTTCATCAAATAATCCACAATCAAACTCGGAATATCAACGCCGGTTGTTGGGGCGGCGGTGTGGAATTCCATCGTGTGGTTGATTTCATTGACTTGGTAGCCGTGATCGGGATGCTCGATCACATCCACAGCCAGCAAACCGCCGCCAACGGCAATGGCAGCATCACGAGAGATTTTGACGAGTTCGGGCGTGAGAGGGCAGATTTCGCCAGAGCCGCCGCGGGCGGTATTTGTAATCCAATGCGGGGAATGGCGATACATGGCAGCAATCGGCTCATCATTGACGACTAAAACGCGGATATCGCGTCCCGGTTTATTGATAAATTCTTGGATATAAAAAATCGAATGTTCATAAGAGCCGAGAACGGCTTTATGCTCGAGAACGGCTTCAGCGGCATCGCGATCATTGATTTTTGCAAGTAAACGTCCCCACGAGCCGACCATCGGTTTTAGCACAACGGGATAGCCCATCTCTTCGATAGCGGTCAACGCAGAAGCGGGGGTATACGCAACGCGCGTCTCCGGTTGCGGGACATTTGCACTCGATAACGCGGTGACGGTGGCGAGCTTATTTCCGCAAACTTCTGCGACTTTGGCGGTATTCACGGTCGGGATTCCCCAAGCGTTGAGTACACGCGTGGAATAAAGCCCGCGCGCGTAGCTGATGCTGCGCTCGAGAACGGCATCGTATTTCAGCCACGGCTCGGGGTTATTCATATCGAATGAAAATATGCGGTCGTCGAGACGATCATAATCGATACCGAGTTGCTCAAGAACAGCGAAAATCCATTTTTCTTCGACGCGCACGCGGGAGTAGAGGACTCCGATTTTGGGTTGTTTTTTCATAAATGCTCCAGTAGGACCGTAAATCAGGAATCAGTAGATCAGTTTCCTGCTCCCTGATTCCTGATTTACTGATACCTGTTTTCTAGCTACTCCCCCCAATCCTCTTCTTCCATCGGGGCAAGTTCTACAGTGGCGGGATCGAGGGAGGTGACTTCAAGGTCAACGCCGCAATCGGGGCAAACGATGATTTCGTTTTCTTCGGTGCCGGCTTCGAGTTTGAGTTCGGCGGCGCATTCGGGGCAAGTTGTTGTAGACATGGTATTTCTCCTTAAATTAGTTGGTTCTTTTTAGTTTGGTAGTTGTAGGTAGGGGCGACCCTTTGGGCTTGCTAATATATATTTTCATTTTTACTCAGTAACTATCTAAAAGATAAACATGGAATAAAAATCCAAGCGGGTCGCCCTTACATGGTTTTCAGTTCTTTCTTCGCACGCTCAATTTGCGCTTTCACCGCATCAGGAGCCGTACCGCCAATCGCGGCTCTTTTTGCTATGGATGCGCGTGCATCAAAGACTTCATAGACTTTCTCGTCAAAAACTTCGTTGATTTCTTTAAACTCTGCCAAACTCAGCTCATCGAGCGGTTTTTTCTTATCTATGCCCGCTCGCACAACTTCGCCACTGATGGCGTGGGCTTCGCGGAAAGGCACGCCCCGCTCTACGAGATAATCGGCGAGATCGGTTGCCATCATACTGGCATCAATCGCGGCTTCCATCCGAGCGGGTTTCACGGTCAATGTTCGCAGCGCGCCAGCTAGTACGGGCAACATCGCGATCAGCGTGTCGAAGGCAGCAAAAACGGGGATTTTATCTTCCTGCAAATCCTTGTCGTAGGTCGAAGGCAGCCCTTTTAGCGTCGCCATCAGCCCCGTCAGGTAGCCGAGCAGCGTCCCCGCTTTGCCCCGTGTCAACTCGAAGGGGTCGGCGTTTTTCTTTTGCGGCATCAGGCTCGAGCCGGTGCTGTAGGCATCGTCCAACTCGAAAAAGCCGAATTCTGCGCTCGTAAACAAAACAATTTGCTCTGCCAATTTGCTCAGATGTATGCCAATCAACGCCGCCACAAAAAGGAATTCTGCGGCAAAATCTCGGTTGGATACGGCATCCAAGCTGTTGAAAGATGGCGCATCAAAGCCTAATGATTCGGATAGGGCGACTCTGTCAATCGGATAGGGGCATCCAGCCAGCGCGCCAGATCCGAGCGGCAGGATGGAAACCCGGCGGGACAATTCTTGAAGTCTGGCTTGGTCCCGTTTAAGGGGCGGATAATGTGAGAGAAACCACTGACCAAGAGTGATCGGCTGCGCCCGTTGCAGATGCGTGTATCCGGGTATTAGCGTGTCGTAATCTTTTTCTGCTCGCTCTACTAAGGCAGATTGCAAATCCGCTAGAGCATCGTTAAGAGCGGGGATATGACCGAGCATCCACAGCCGAAAATCGGTGGCGACTTGGTCGTTGCGACTGCGCCCTGTATGGAGTTTGCCTGAGAGCACACCAATAATCTCGCCGAGACGACGTTCAACAGCCGAGTGGATGTCTTCGTCGTCGGGTTTAACGGTAAATGTTTGAGACAGAAACTCTTCTTTTATTTGCAGCAAGCCAGCCTGAATTTGGGCGTGTTCCGCCGAGTCCAATATCCCAGCTTTATAAATGGCTTCTGCCCAGGCGATGCTCCCGCGCACATCCTGATCTGCCATCCGAATATCAAAAGAAATGGAGGCGTTGAGGGCGAAGGCTTGCTCGTTGGTCTTGTTGGCAAAACGTCCGTGCCAGAGGGGTTGGTTGGTCATTTTGGTCTCTTTTTACGTCATTGCGAGCCGACGCTTTTCGGCGTGGCAATCTCCATGACTATTGTGGAGATTGCTTCGGCGGTAAAGTTGCCTCGCAATGACGAGCTTGGGGTTAGTCTCGTTTAAATCTCGAATAATCCGGCTTCGGCATATCCATCCCCGAAGTTGGGAGTTTATTGAGCGCACGCACCTTGAGCGGCAACGCGAAGATATTGATAAAACCCTCGGCATCGGATTGGTCGTAAACATCTTCCTGCCCGAAAGTGGCGAAATCTTCGCGGTAGAGGGTGAAGGGGCTTTTGCGCCCAACTGTGATGATATTGCCTTTGTAGAGTTTGAGGCGAACGGTGCCGGTGACGGGACCTTGCGTGCTGTCGACGAAGGCATCAATGGCTTCTTTGAGCGGGGAGAACCAAAGCCCGTCGTAGACGAGCTCGGCATATTTGAGGGCGATAACATCTTTATATTGGGTGGTGGCGCGGTCGAGAACAAGGGATTCGAGGTCTCTGTGCGCCGCCATCAGAATTGTGCCGCCGGGCGTTTCATAAACGCCGTGCGATTTCATGCCGACGAGACGACTTTCGACGAGATCGGTGCGCCCGATGCCATGCACGCCACCGATGGTGTTCAGTTTGGTAATAAGCTGAGCGGGAGTGAGTTTTTCGCCATTGAGAGAAATAGGGTGTCCAGAATCAAATTCGATTTCTACGTATTCGGCTTTTTCAGGGGCATTTTCTGGCGAGGCGGAGAGCAGATACATCTCTTCACTCGGCTCAACCCAAGTCTCTTCAAGGTCGCCGCCTTCGTGCGAGATATGCCAGAGATTGCGGTCACGGCTATAGATGGATTTCTTGGTGTTCGGGACGGGGATACCGCGCTCGGCAGCATAGTCAAGCGCGTCTTCGCGGGAGCGAATATCCCATTCACGCCAGGGGGCAATTACGGATAGGCGGGGGTCGAGAGCCATGACGGTTAATTCAAAACGAACTTGGTCATTGCCTTTGCCCGTTGCGCCGTGAGCGATGGCTTGTGCGCCGACTTCGTGCGCTACATCTACGAGATGTTTGGCAATAATCGGGCGAGCGATGGATGTGCCGAGCAAATACTTTCGTTCGTAAATCGCGCCAGAGCGAACATAAGGGATAATATAATCGCTGGCAAATTCTTCGGTCATATCGTGAACGATGAGTTGGCTGGCACCGCTGGCGAGGGCTTTTTCTTCCAACCCATCTAGTTCGGGACCTTGGCCCACATCTGCGGTGAAGCAGACGACTTCGCATCCATAATTCTCTTTCAACCACGGCACGATGACGGAGGTGTCGAGTCCGCCAGAGTAGGCGAGGACGACTTTGGTGATATTTTCTGGTTTTGGGGGCATTAGTTCTCCTTGATTTTGATTCTGTAGTTCTTAGTTTTTAGTTGATTAGTTCAAAATTGCATAAGTAGTAAATAAAAAGTCCTCCTTTTGGAAAGGAGGACTTTGTTTATAAAAGTGTGTTTCGTGCGTTGCTCTTATCTCAAGCGCAAATGCCCGACCTTCCCAAGGGGGAGTCAGTGTGTTTACGACGAGGGCGACGAACGTTAAGAACAAGATTGGCTAACATATTAGGCAGGAGTTTAGCACTGGGAAAAGGATACGTCAACCTTTTTATGCAAAATGAAGATAAAGATTTCATAAAATTTCATCTTTTGATCATCATTTATCAAAAAATCTGGAGATCGTTCCCAACGACAACTTGGCCATCATAGCTTTTGGCAATTTCTTCCAAGATATCCTCTCCGCTACCGCCCCAGAAAAGCGTGTGATACAAAACTATCAACTTTGGCTGGGTTTCCTTTGCTATTATTGCAAGTTCGTAAGTGGATGTGTGATTAATAGCATGATACTTCTGCCAAAATTCATCCTTCTTATCGAAGGCTTTCTTGAAATAAACCTCGTGGATCAAAATATCCGCACCGTGGCTAAATTTAACGATATTCTCACAAGGAGCCGTATCCCCGGAGATGACAATGGTTTTATCGGGCGTGGTGAAGCGATAGCCGTAGGCGTTGGGCCAAGTGCCATGTTTGACCAGAAAAGCCTCAACTTTCACTTTTTCGTCTTCGTAAACCAATCCCTCGCTGATCTCGTGTGCGTTCACACGCCAACCTTGATTATTGGCAGGCTCCAGCCCATAGAGACGATATTTAATGTCGTCTCTATAGGCTTTTAGGGTATTTTTCGTCATCTCTTGAATTCCGTCAGGACCAAAAACTTCCAGTGGTTTGTCTCTTCCCATCACCCACGGAGTCAAGATCAAATCGGGATAGCCAATTGTATGATCTGAGTGCATATGCGTTAGAAAAGCGACTGTCAGATTTTTAATTTCCAGCTCTTCTAATTCTCCCCCATATCTTCGCGTAAGTGCCGCAGCCTGACGCACAACCCCTGCCCCAAAATCTACAAGATAGGGCTGGTCGTCTACAAGAATCATCACAGAAGGCCCAGCATGTTTTGGGTCAGGGTTTGGATTGCCTGTACCTAGTAGTGCTACCTTTGTTCTGGACATATTAGACTCGTGATCTCAACGAACGGTAGCCAGAGACAAGCAAATTGCTCCCTAAATAGGTTGACAGAATAAGCAGAGGATATTTCACCAAAGCAGGAATATCCACATTTAGTAACAATGTGCCAAATATGCCGACCATGATCACATGGATAATATATACACCGTAAGAATTTTTATTTAGTTCCTCCCAAATTTTTCCTGTTTTGTCTAAATATAGCCAGAAGGATACGACCATGATATAGAGCAAACAAAGAAGTGAAAGATAAAAACTAAAGTGCCAAATAAGCCGATAAAGAGGTGTTATTTCAAAACCCTCTGGGAAAAAGAATGGCCATACCCGAGCAAAGATGTATAGCGTTACCGGAATCCAGGCAACCGCATTTGCGACATTATATAGTGTTTTTTTCTGTGGGATCTCTGCGAAGATATTCTGCTTAAAGGCTAGCACACCGAGTAGGAAAACCATGAAATAGAGCAAGAGTCTTTCATTTTCAAAATCAATTAGCGGGGTGAGAGTCCAACTTCGAAAACCAAATATTCCACCGATAAGAAAACTATACACAAATCCAATGATAAAAGTACCAGTCACGGCAGCCTTAAAAGAAATCTTTGGTAGTTTAATGTCTAGCTTTTTCAAAAGAATGTAGAGCATATTGAAAGCAAATAACACAGGTAGAAACCAGAGCCAATTTTGGCTATTTGTGATATGAAAATAAGTGCTCCAATGCTCTTGCGGCAGATTTCGTGAGTAGAGGAAAATAAACTTATAGATCGGGATCAATGTCAATACAGCGATCAGCCAAGGCAACAATAAGCGTTTAGCTTTTCCCTTGATAAATTCCCATCCAGTCTTGTTTTTCAATGGTGCAGGGGTCAAATATCCTGAAACAAAGAACATGATCGGCATTACCATAACGTCAAATATGATGCCCACAAAGCCAACCCATGTTATCGTATCTGGATCATCTACGATCCAGAACCAGCCCCATATACCGCCAGCTTCATAAACGCCGCCAATATGATAAAGAACCACCAAGAGAATAGTGATTGTTCTGAGATTATCTATCCAGTGGATTCGATTTTTATTTGTGGCAGGTACTTCATTGACGCTCATTGAATATCTCCTTTTGACTTTCCCGAGACAGATATAACCTAATAACTATGATACACGAAATTGGTCGCTTTCAGGATATCAAAACTTTCTCCAATTCAAATTCATCTCTGATTGGAATATCATTAAATCCTTTTTCGGGGATGCTCGGTTTCAACTCTCTGGATCTCTTAATGGCATCACGATGGATCGCCACCAATTCAAAACCTATTTTCTGGTAGAAGCGCAGCGCGCCCAAATTATCGTTGGTTGTTATCAGCCAAACACGTTTACACTCGCTCTCACGAGCCATGCCAAAAACGGCATCGATCAATAAAGCCCCAATCCCTTTGCCAGATTTAAGAGAATCAACAGTGACGATCTCACACTCGTCTTTATCAAGAGAATATGTGATCAGTCCCACGGGTATTTCCTTTTCAAAGACGATAAACCCCGGAAGCTGATCTGCATGATGAAGGCGACCTCGGCTGACAATTTCAGGTGAGGCCCAATTTTCAATCAGGATGGAACGAACCCAATCCCGATCATCTTCTTTAATCGCTCTTGTCTCGAACTTGCTCATTACACTTCTACAGGGTTGCTGTCTCGGGCGGTGTTGCCCATATTCCGGCAACTGCCAAGCCGAAGAGAAATATCGCAAAACCAATCAGCGAGATAAAGAAATCCCCGCTCAGGTCATAGGAAAGCCCCATCAAAAAGGGACCGACACTGCTGCCCGCAACAGCCGCTGTCCAGACGCTGCCGCGAATTTTTCCGAGATGCTCACGCCCAAAATAGCGCACCCAGACGGTATTCCCCAGCCCTCCCCATAACCCTTGAGCTGACCCTAAGATGAGCGTATACACCAGAACAACGGAGCTGATCGGAACATAAATTAGTGCGCCAATGGCAAGACCATAAAGTCCCAATGCCCCAAAAGCCATCCAGCGGAGTTGAACGCGGTCGGCGATCATCCCGCCGAATATCTGGAAGATCGCTGATGCCACCATGAGGACGGTGAAGCTGGCGGCAGCCTGCTCTTCGCTGAGTCCCTTTGCTGTAAATATCGGTAGCAAGTTGAATGTAATGGCGGTCGCGATCGCTGCCCATGCAAACCAGGAGAGAGTTAATATCCAATAAGCACGTGTGCGCATCGCTTCTTTGAGATTGAATTCTTTCTCAGGTGCTTCAATTTTTATAGATTTCGTAGAAGTTGATGAACTATCTCCATCAACGACTTGTCCGATTTCTTCCGGTCGATTGATATAGAAAAAGTAGACAATCGGTAGCAAGATGATGAACACGCTTACCCCGGCAAAGATATAGGCTTTTCTCCAGCCGACGATGCTGATCAACGCGAGAATGCTCACAGGGACGAGACCGATCATCAAATTAATAACAACATTTTTGATGCCCGAAACGGTGCCCAGCGTATCGCGAAACCACATCGGGAGCATATTCACGGAGAGCAATTCGAGTGCGCCTTGTCCAAACATCCTTAAAAAGAAGAAAGCGAAAAAGAGCATCACCAAAGAGTTGACCTGTGAAATAAAAACGCAGGCGAGACTAAAGAGGGTCGCGATGATGAAGATTGTTCTACGGATGCCCATTCGGTCTGCCAGTTGCCCGATATAGGTTTGGGGCAACGATGCCAGCACCGTCCCGAACATATAAGCGCCAGTGAGCTGGGTCAGGCTGAGATCAAGAGCTTCGCGCAGGGATGGATTAAAAACCGAGACCATATAAGTCTGTCCCGGGCTGGTAAAAAATGCCGCCAGCGTGGAGATAGGGAGAATGATCCACCCATAAAAGAAGTTAGTACGTTTGGCGAGCCATAAATTTTGGTTGGTTTGCATAATGCTCCTTTGGAAAGGAGCTTATTATCTCATGCTCTAGATATTTTGGGCGTGCTGAATATATAAAAATTCTCTCCTCGCTCTTGTGGAAAATGAATTTTCTGCTGAGATAAAAAGTCCGTTTCAAACGGACTTCCTGTATAAGCAGAGAATTTTACGAAGTATCCTTTGGGGCAATCTCGCTGGATAATAAAAAACGCCAAGAAATTTTCTCGACGTTCTTTGTTTTTAGGACTTTCGCTTCTCTCACACAGGCGGGGGTTGCCCCCCCCCCTTTTTTTTTTTGACGAAAGTCCTATCTAAGTATTATTGCATAATATGCTTAGGAAATAAACTTTCATTTGCTGCTGATTTCTTCTCGTGAACACAAGTTCATCTCCAATGGCGTAGCCTCATCACGAGCGGAAAATTTCCGAACCGCAGTGCTGGCACAAGATTACATCGCCTGTAAGCCCCAACTTGCCTCCACAGTTCGGACATTGTGATTCATCCGCTATTTGTTCTGCTACCAATGAAAATAAGAGACCATCATCCCAGTTAATATATCCGTTGAATTGGTGTAACTGGACGAGTTGGTAGATCCAGTCTCGGAGGAGATCATAGGGAGCTTGGAGTTGAGTACTGATTTCATCAAGATGGATTTGCCCTTCGGCTGCTACCAGCTCTAAAACCGCTTTCCGTTTTTGAGCCAAGCGTTCCGCAGTATAGACTCGCTGATAACTGGACTGAAGCGTCCCTTGCAGTTTTCCTGCTCGCAAGATTTTATCCACCAGATTGTCAACTTCGCCAAAGGGGATTTGCAATGAATGAGCGATTTCAGCAAAGCTAATTTCTCCTTTTTCTCCGATGAGTTTCAATGCGCGTTCTTCAAGCTGCCACTGCAAAACGGCGCTCACTTCATCCCAGGACTTGAAGCCAAAGTACAGGGCAGGGAGAGAAAAAAGAAAGACTACTGGAGCGACCATGATTAGAATGGCCTGGATGCTAAATTCAAAGCCAGTATCTGAGTCGACGGGTAGCGAGATAATGAACTGAAGCCCTGCCACAATCAGCATAATCGTTACGCCACCCCACAATAGAGCTCGCGGTGGTGTTCTCTTTTCTACAAAAGCGCCGATGATCAAAAAGAAGGCAATTACAGGCAATCCGAGAGACCAAATAATATAACCCCAAGATGGTATTGAAGCCAGAATCCCCACGCCGAGACAAAGTCCGATAAAGGGCAGTACAGCGATAGAGATATTGACGAGCCGTTTTGAATTCTTCGACAACTTAAATAAATCTCGCAACCGTCGAAAACGAGTTCCTGTTTGGGGTGTGGGCGGCAATTTAGGCTCTTCAAAAAAGAAAGCGGAGGGAGTTTCTTGAGCCTGAACATCCTGTTTTTGTGTCGGTTGAGAGACTTCTTTCACTTTCGGGATAAAAATCTCCACACCGCAGTATCCGCAACGGATCATGCCTTTACCCACCAAGTTCGTTTCTCCGCCACAATGGGGACAATGGGAGCGATCTTCGAGATGGTCCAGGTCCAATGAATAAACAACCCCTTTAGCCCAATCCACATAACCGCTCAAGCGACCACGATTTACAAGATCGTAAAGCCACTCTTTTATCAGATCAAGCGGAGCACGCAATTCGCTTTCAAGATCAGAAAGACGGATTTGTCCGCGAGCTTGGATTGTAGCTTGCAGGCGGCGGTGTTTTTCCAGCAGATTCGTCAACGTATAGGCACGCTTATGAGCTGGGTGGAAAACTACCCCCATTTCTTCGTTTTTTTGTAGCTTGGTGAGCAGGGTTTCAATCTCTTCTTCCGGCATATCTAACTCGAGAGCTATTTCGTCGTAGGTGGCTTCGCCGCGCGCAGAGAGAATTTCAGCAGCTCGCTGAACACGGTCAGCCTGGAGGTGTTCGCGTAATTCGGGCAAGGCTTTTGTTAAGAAAAACAAACCGAAGAGACTCGGCACAAGCCCCACCGGAGCACAGCAAAGCATGATTACAGGTCCGCTGGTACCCTCTGCAATACTCATATAAATACTCAACAGCAAGATAGATGTGAACATTGTTATTGCGATAGCGATCCAAAAGCCTGCACGTGGTCCTGCCTTTTTCTCTTTTATTGCTGCAAACACTAAAATGAATGCAGCAGGAGGTAAGCTGAAAAATGAAATGGCAAACAAGACATCCACTGCTTGCATGCTTGTGATTACGACCAGGGATGTAAATAGGCTTGTGAGCAATGCCACTACCAAAGCTGCCCAAGTCAATGTCAAAGATGCTGGAGATGGAATAAAGTAGCGAAAAAAGCGTTTCCAGAACATAAGGGAATACCTCAACGTTTTTTAAAGAAAATCGAAAAAGACCTTCATTCTAAAGGTTTATTTCTTACAAGGGTTCAATATCCCGCCGCTTGCGGCGTGGGTACTTAGTGCTTTCGGACAGATACCTCATCCGCTCGCGGCGGGGTAGTTCATTCTCAGTTTTTTTTCAAGAACACCATCATAAAAACTTCTGTACTTTATGATCTTCACCAAAGGCAATAATTCTCGGTAACAACGCCCTAAGTATTTTCTTAGCATAATCACGAGTAATATCTGTAACACTTACAACCACCACCAGAATATGCAGACTTCTAAAAAATGCGCGCTGATAATCTGTCCAACATTGTTCAAAACTGTAGTTCTCTACCCTATTTTGAACCAAAAGGTTATGATAATTTCTTAGTAATTTGTGTTCAGCCTGTCTACGCAAAGCAACTGGCAAAGACATGATCATGAAATAGGTCACATCCGTTACGCTTCGACCAAATCCAAAGAGTTGCCAATCTATAAAAACCAGTTTCTGATCATCTTCATGAACACCAAATAACAAGTTGTCAACATGCGGATCTTTATGCAGTATTGTTATTGGCGGTTGGCTTAATTCTGTCAACAATTTAGCAAAACTGCCCCAAATTGCTGACCAAGTTCAAGGAAAGCAGGTGGGAGCTGATAACCAGGTAAGGCAGTTTCAAGTTTCTGTGGAAATTGAAGCCACCACTCCTGATACTGCTGCTGTTTGTACTCTGCTAACTGATTGATTGGGGTGATGTAATCTATTTCCTGTATTTCAGATTTCTCCCACCAATTGGCATGAAAATTCGCTAAACTTTGAATTACTAGTTCTGCATTGTAGACATTACACCCGGTTGATATATCTACAACACAGTAATGAGCTAAATCTTCTAATAACAAAATGCAATATCCGGATTCTGGATCAATGTCACCGTAGAAACATTTTGGTGTTGATAAATTGGTTTTTGATGCTAGTTCAAGGTAGAACCTAACTTCTTTTTCATAATTCCTTGATTTTTGCATCATGGCTCGTACTCTTGGTTCCTTGCTAGAGAGTTTTGCAATTATTGATTTAGGTGCTTCTTTGCTCTTATGTGAATATTCAAGTGTAATACGGGCTAATTGTCCTGTTTGGCCTGGCCCGTCATCTAAGGTTTCGATATGGAATGTTTCAATTGTTGTTTGATTGATCATTTCGCTAGTTTGTAGTGCTAAATTCAACCAATCTTTTGTAATCGATTCGAAATCGATAGGAATGGCTAACTTTTCTTTCATTTTTCTGCCTCCTTTAGCTTTTTGAATGTGTCACCCCCACCAGCTTTACTGCCATCTAACGATGGCGTAACCAGCCGGGCGTTTTTGCTCATGACGCTGCTTTCACCCAAACCATTTTTAATTTTCGCGCCGCGGTTCCGACGGGCGTAGTCCGGTCTGCGTTGACGCGGGATTAGACGGGTTTCGCCCATTTCAGCTCTTGCACAAGAAGAAAGTTGGAAAAGGCAACTTTGCAATGATGTATACTTTCTAATGTTTATTTGTTTTTCTTTATTAGGTATGACAAAGCTCATTCTGATGAAAATTTATTTTACCCATTTAAAAGACAGTACCTCCCATCCATTTAGGGACAACCCTGGCTGATAAAAGTGCTGTGGAACTCGGGCATAGTCCCTCCTGAATTCATTAAGTCTAGCCAGCCATCTTTATTAAAATCTGCAATAGCAAATTCGAATAGATCGAAGTTTAGGCTTTTGCTCTTAAAATTTCCGCTGCCATCATTGATGTATAGAATCGGGCTCCCATGAATTTGTGCAGCCAGAAAGTCAAGATGTCCATCATTATTGATGTCAAAAAATTTCACAAACCTGATCCAATTTCCACTGGGCGGTAGTGATAGGTGCGCGTCCGTCTGGTCCTCAACCTGACCAGTACCATCATTGAGTAGGACCTGGATGTATCTGGCTGTATATTCATTCGTGGTATAGACCATCACGATATCCAACCAGCCATCTTCATTAATATCCACAGCATTCACATCTAGGGCCAATTGGTTCACTCCCAGGGGTGTAGAAGGCAGTTCCACTGGCGGGGTGCTGAATTTTCCGAAACCGTCGTTCCAATAAATATGCGAGGATTTATTCGGGTCTCCCTGCCCGCCGATTAGTTCAGGGTAGCCATCGTTGTTCAGGTCACCGAATCCCGCCGTGGTATACCAGTTGACGCTATTATTTTTGGCCTCGTACGGAAGAGCATCATTATTGATCGTAAAATTTCCTGCCCCATCATTCTCTAAAAGATAATTCCCGAATTGTCCCAGGTTGACCACATAGACATCCATATCGCCATCTTGGTCTACATCCGCCGTTGCAGCACGGTGCGTTTGGTCAGAATGCTGTGGCAAAGTGTTGGAGGCGTCGATCATCGTCCCACCTGGTTGAGAGAGCAGCAGCGTGTTGGGGTTGCCCGGCCAGGGCGGCGAATCCATCCCCGAATCAGCGATGTACGCGTCTGTCACTCCATCGCCATTAAAATCCTCCAGCAAAAGCTTGGCCGGATGCTGCGCGGTCGGCGTGCCGCCGGGGAACATCTCTTCGGTGGCGATACGCATAAGTCCTGTGCCATCATTAAGCAGCAATTCCATCGGCGAATCAATTGAGGTAGCAAACACGATTCTGGTAATCAGTAGATCAAAATGCCCATCGTCGTTGAAGTCAGCTCTGCCTATCGATTCAATACCCATATCTTCCTCGGCACCAGAAATATAGACGATGCTGTCTGCCATTTCGGTGAACTTGGGCACACAGTCTGTGAGAGATTGCTCTACGAGTGTTGCAGTCGGAGCTTTCTTTTCTTTTGTTGGTTTTGCTGTGGCCGCGGCCGCAGGCTCAACGGCGGCTTCATCAGCGGGAGGTTGGGATGAAGGGGAATTACACCCCGCCAGCAAGACAATTACAACCAGTATGACAAACCATTTTGTGTTTTGCATCGTTCTCCTCCTCATAATCCTATAATTTAATTTTACAACTTAATCATATGCTAGGTGAAAAATAACCATCTAAAATCCGCCTAACGGAGCGCGAGATAAGCTGCACCCCCAATCTGTGTTGCACGAATGTGCAAAAGCGGAGCAGTGGGGCAGAGCGAAGCGGCGTTGCGAACGTAGAGAGCAATGTCAGCTTCATGGAGCAGTTAGGCGGAGGCGACGTGCGCGAAGCGCCGAGCCGTAGCCGCTGCTGCATGAAATCTCGCGCTCCGTTAAGCGAGATGCGAAGCGCAGCAAGCGTCTCGCTTAACTAGGTGATATGCAGACTCCGAGTCTACATAATACTGTGTTTTGAATATTATACGCTAACTCACTGTATCTAAATCCTTGAAATTTAACATTACACAGCGTTTTTCACTGCATAATACTAAAATCTTAGTATTATGCGCAGTTCGCCTCCACCTAAATGACTCTGGACGGCAAAAACAGTGATAATAAAATAATTATTATGACATGTGCCTTATCTAGAATCCTCATAGTTCCCTTTGCGAGCGTTTTGGCGTATTTTTAATAGATCAAAAAACATGCGAAAAGAATCTCGCAAGACGCTAATTTTGCTTTCATCGTTGTAATACCAGGGGATAGGGAGTTCGACGATCTCGTATCCACGCATTCGGGCGATAAAGAGGAGTTCAACATCAAATGCCCAGCCTTCGATATGTTGATGTTGGAAGATGTTCTCAGCTACATCTGCTCGGAAGCATTTAAAACCACACTGCGTATCATGTAATTTGGGCAATGCCAGCAAACGAATTAGTAAGTTAAAAATCCTGCCTGTGAAATGCCGAAAATCAGGCTCGGCATAGCGAACCGCTCCTTCAACTTCGCGAGAAGCAATCACAATATCATTGTCGAGATTTGGGGGAATAAATCGGCGAATTTCCTCGATAGGCATGGAGAGATCAGCATCGCAAAAAATGCGATATTTACCCTTAGCGGCAAGGATCCCTGTTCGAACCGCAAGCCCTTTACCCGCTTTTTCATTATGCAATACACGAAGATCGGGGTATTTCTTTGTCAACGCTTGAGCTATTCCAAATGTCTGGTCGTTGCTACCATTTTCAACAATAATAACTTCAGTCGAGTAATTTTCTCCCTCTAAAAAAGTAAAGATCTGCTCTAATGTTTGGGGCAGGCGGCTTTCTTCGTTATAGGCAGGGATGATAATAGAGAGAAAGGGATTTGTCATTGTTTAGATGGAATAACGAGCTTGATATATTTTATGTATTTGCGCTTTCTTTTAGGCAAAGAATAAGATTCCCAAGATAAAGAGAACCAAGAGGCAAATTACGATCAACCCCATTACGCCAATGACCACAAGCTGCTTGGGTGTCATGCCTAAATAGTCTGACGAAGGTTTTTGTGCAGAAACGGGTACTTTTCTTCTTATTTGTGGAGCGGGTTTAGCTGGGGCACTCTCATCAAAAGCGAAGTCGATTTCTCCCATATTTTCTTCTGGAGATTGTGATTCTGGGACTTTTGCTTTTGGCGGACGAGGATTGATGATTTCTTCGGTAATTTCGTGAACAGCCTCTACGCTCATTACGGGTGGTTCTTGTGCAAGAGAAGATGCAAAGCGATCTACAGCATCGCTTAAAACAATCCGTACAATAGGGCGCACAGAAGATATATGCAAAGCAGGATTGACCGAAAGAAGAATAGGCTCAACTCCTTTAGGAAATTGAATACTCTTTTTCTTTAGATAGATTTCTACAACTTTACCAAGCTGATTGGTGCGCTTTAGTAAATTGATGCTGGCGTCTTTGAAGTTGCCCCCGGAAACAGTGCCCCAAGCGTCATTTTTTGCACGATAAGAGCCTTGTACATGGGTAACAAAAATTACCTGTATGCCTGGTGGACCGATCAAAGTAATTGGTACGATTATTTTTGAATTTTCTAAAACGTGGTTACGAATAAGTGTAAATTTTTTGCCTAATTGCTTATCGATTATATCGATCGCTTTTTGCTGAGCCTGTAGATCAGGATACCAAGAGAAGCCATATTGCAGGGTTCCTTTGATCCTGTTAATAAAACTAATTGAACCGTCTTCATTGGTTAATGGTGTTTTGTCAATAATTCTCATGGGAGAAGCCTTTTCTTTTTATGAACTAACTATTCAATTTTAGCACAAGGGCTTCAAAAGAAAAACCGCTGATGTTTTTAGAAATCAGCGGTTTTTAGATATTAAATTTGGCGATAATTTATTCTTTGAGTTATTCCCAGCGCCAAGATGTCCCTTCTTTTGTGTCTTCGATACTTATCCCGAGCTCTTTAAGTTTATCTCGGATCTGATCGGAAAGCGCCCATAATTTCTGAGCGCGAACTTCAGTGCGAACTTCGACAAGCAGGTTGATGAATTTGTCTGCATCGCCGGACCCTTCTTTTTCGGTCAGTTCTAAACCGAGAATTCCCGTCAACTCACGCAGCGTATCTTGCGCGTCTCGGAGTTGCTCGGCGGTTGCCCCAGCATCACGAGCAGAATTAATGCTGCGGACGAGTTCGAAGATATGCCCAAGAGCGCCAGCGGTGTTGATGTCGTCGTCCATTGCTTGGGTGAAAGCATCACGCGTGGAGGCGGTTTTGGCGGTTAATGTTTCGGTATCCGTACCTGTTGCTTTGTCGGTGGCAGGCCTAAATCCGGATTTGAGCCGCTTGATCCCGTTTTCGGCTGAGGTGATGCTTTCATCCGTATAAGCGAGGGGACCTCGATAATTGCCGTTTAGGACAAGCATCCGCATGACATCGCTCTCATGGTCTGCGAGAAAAGCCTCGATAGTGACAAGATTTCCAGTGGATTTGGACATTGCCTCGCCATCGAGTTGCATCATCCCATTGTGCATCCAGTAACGGACGAAGGCTTTGCCGGTGAAAGATTCAGATTGAGCGATCTCATTTTCGTGGTGTGGAAAGATAAGATCATTGCCGCCACCATGAATGTCGATGCTTTCGCCGAGTTCGTGGAGACACATGGCGGAACATTCGATATGCCAGCCGGGGCGACCGTTGCCCCAAGGGGTTTCCCAGGCGGGTTCGCCTTCTTTGGCATTTTTCCAGATGGCGAAGTCGCCGGGATTTTCTTTGATGTCGCCCACGGCGATGCGCGCGCCTGCCTGCATTTCCTCGAGGTTTCTACCGGAGAGTTTGCCATAATCGTCGTCTTTGTGGACGCGAAAATAGGCATCGCCATTGACGGTGTAAGCGTAGCCTTTTTCGATGAGTCCTTCGATCATGGCCAGGATCTGTTTCATCGTTTTTGGCTCAGTCGCACGCGGGTTAACGGTTGCGGGGAGGATGTTCAGATCATCGAGATGCTCTTTGTAGGCTTTGATATAGCCTTCGGCAAGCTCGAAGGGATCGACACCTTTTTCATTGGCGCGGTTGATGATCTTGTCGTCAACATCAGTAAAATTCATTACAAAATTGACATCGTAACCACGATATTGAAGGTAGCGGCGAACGATGTCGAAGACCAAAGCTGACATGGCGTGCCCAACATGGGCATTGTCGTAAACGGTCGGTCCGCAGACATACATGCGGACTTTGCCTTCTTCAAGGGTCTGAAATTCTTCTTTTTTACGGGTTTGGGTATTATAAAGGCGCAACATTTTCTTGCTCCTATGCGGTAGTTGGTGTTGTTGGGATGCGGGCAAAAATCATTCGCCCTGCTGCTGTTTGTAGCACTTTGGTGACCGTTACATCGGCGTATTCACCGATCTCTTCTTGTCCGTTCTCGACGACAACCATTGTGCCATCTTCCATATAGCCGACGCCTTGATCGCGTTCTTTGCCTTCCTGGATGACGTTGATGCGCAAAATCTCACCGGGCAAGACGACTGATTTGACGGCGTTGGCTAATTCATTGATATTAAGGACAGTCACACCTTGTAGTTCGGCGACTTTATTCAGGTTGTAATCATTGGTCAAGACAGGACATTTAAGTTGTCTGCCAAGAACAACCAATTTGCTGTCGACTTCTCGGACACCATCTACATCAATATCGCTGATCCGTACCATTACATTAGGGTCTTTTTGCAAATTGGAGAGAACTTCCATGCCGCGCCTTCCGCGCTGACGGCGTAAACCATCAGGGGAATCGGCCACATATTGCAATTCGTTCAGCACAAAGCGTGGTATCAGCAGTGTCCCGGGCAAAAAGCCAGTGCTGGCGATATCGGCAATCCGCCCATCTATAATGACGCTAGTATCTAGCAAGACAGTGCGATTCATTTTTGACCAACTAGAGCTGCCGCCATTTTTTCCCGCTTCACCACTACCGCGATTAGAGAAGGAAGAGAGCATTCCCATAATATCGCCTTGTCGCATCACAAAAAGAGCGACGCCTAAATAACCAAAAAGTAAAACACCCAAAAAGGGAGCGACGTCTCCAACGATGTTAGGTAGGGTAGAAAGAGGAAAGGCTAATAAGGCGGCAACAACTAACCCGCTTACCAAGCCGACCAAGCCAGCAAAGAGTGTTTCAGCAGCAATGCGCCCAAGCAGGGAACGGAAGGTACGCATTGGGCGTGTAGTGACATAGGGGGTAAGAATAAGACCAATCAGGGCACCAACCAAAGCAAAAATTATGCCAGAAGTTAACGCATCTTGTTGATAGATCTTTCCAAAATCAGCCCCTGTATAGGCCCCCACTACTGCCAAAATAGCCATGCCTAAAAGACGAAAAATAAGTTCAACGCTCACAATAAAGCCTCCAAATAAAAAGATAAATAATTAAAAACGCACTTCGCATCATAGCATGGCTGGTACTCTCCGTCAATCATAGCTATATGGATGTTAATAAAAAGCCAAGAGACGCAATAAAAGCATCCTGTTTTTTCAATAATCACTTATTGACCCTCTTTCTCTTTTCTCTTACAATGCAAGCATGCTGACAAATCTCTCGTTTTCTTGCGGTGGTTTTTTTCGCCCAGATCATGACCCTCCCCTTTTTGCATAGAACTTGGAAAAACTGTTGATTTGTTGATATTAAAGACCTATGATGGAGAAAAAATGACCACAAAATTTACATCGCGTCGTGCACCTGCTTATGCCGATATCCCCGATAAAAAATGGAATAACTGGAGATGGCAACTTAGCCACCGCCTGAACACTGTCGAAGAAATTGAAAAAGTTATTAAACTGACAGATAGTGAACGGGATGCGCTCTCAGCCCAAGGCTTGTTCCGCGTTGATATTACACCTTATTTCATCTCGTTAATTGATCCCGATGATCCCAACGACCCGATTCGTAAACAGGTCATCCCCACAGCAACAGAAATGGTGCCTTTCACCGCCATGATGGAAGATTCCCTCGCTGAAGATAAGCACTCCCCTGTTCCCGGTTTGGTACATCGTTATCCTGATCGCGTATTAATGCTCGTTACTACCCAATGCGCCACATATTGTCGTTACTGTACACGCTCTCGCATTGTTGGTGATCCCTCAGCCACCTTCTCACGCGAAGAATTTGAGATGCAAATTGAATATCTTAAACGTACTCCCCAAGTACGCGATGTTTTGCTCTCAGGTGGTGATCCGCTTGTTTTGGCGCCCAAAATTCTCGAAGAAATTCTGCGTCGGTTAAGAGAAATTCCACATATCGAGATCATTCGTCTCGGTTCGCGCGTTCCGGTATTTATGCCGATGCGTATTACCGATGATTTAACCGAGATGCTCCAGAAATATCACCCTCTTTGGGTCAATATCCATGTTAACCATCCCAATGAAATTTCAGGGGAACTGGATGAAGCCACCGATAAACTCGCTAAAGCAGGCATCCCCTTGGGAAATCAATCTGTCTTGATGGCGGGCGTGAACGATTGCTCGCACGTTCAACGGGATTTAGCCCAGAAGCTAACCCGAATTAAAGTACGCCCTTATTATCTTTATCAATGTGACCTTGTTGAAGGTGCTGGGCATTTCCGTACCCCTGTAGCCAAGGGAATTGAAATCATCGAAGCCCTGCGCGGACATACCTCCGGATATGCTGTGCCGCAATTTATTGTAGATGCGCCCGGTGGCGGTGGTAAAATTCCGCTTCAACCGAATTATATGATCAGCTATTCAGACCATAAAATTGTCTTGCGTAATTACGAAGGGTATATGACAACTTATGAAGAGCCTTCTGAGTACAAGGTGCATGATCCTAAAACTTGTGCCTATTGCCAGAATAAACGCCCCGAACCTGGTCAGAGTGGCGTGATGGGATTATTAGATGGAGAAGAAATGTTCATCAAACCAGAAGGTTTTGACCAAATCCATGAGCGTGGTGGTCTCCAGCATCGTCTCAAAGATGATGCAAAGTGGAAACCACTCGGCATTGGTAGTGGAAAATTAGAAGATAACTCATAAAAGGAGTACCTATATGAATATGTTAAAGAAATATCGTTTTGCTTATGTGGTTTTGGCTGCTGCTCTTTTGCTTTCAGCCTGTATCCCCTCTGTATCACCGGCTGGTTCAACCATTGATGCAACCCAGGCTGCGGCATTAGTAGAAACGGCAGTTGCTCAAGCTTTAAATGCTCAGGCAACTCAGATCGCTGCGTCTGTGCCAGAGGCAAGCCCGACAGCGGTGGCGACAAATACACCTATTCCTGCTCCGGCGACCTTGACTCCTATTCCCACAATTACGCCCCTTGTTCTCGCAGCAACGGCAACGAGTGCTAGCGGCGGTAGCAGCAGCGGCGGTGGCGCCATAACTTATCCTGATGCTTGTGATGAAGGTGTTAGTGCTACCAAGAAACCTTACGATCTGACTGTATTCAAAGCAGGTGATCCTTTTGATATTAAATTCACTATCGTAAATACTGGTACTACCACTTGGGCTGTTGGAAAAGATCTTTTCCATGTTGATGGTCCTGATATGACAACTGCAGGATTCCCATTCGTGGAACTCCCAGAAATGAAACCGGGAGATAGTTTTACTGTAGGGCCTTACGATGCTATTGCTCCCGCAGCAAACAAGAATGCAGTAAATCAAGGAATGTATTTCAAACTTGAAGGCGGTTTTTGCTGGCCTTATATCGTCATTACCGTAAAATAGATAGAAATTCTCTTTGACAAAATCATAATAATAAAAAATGCCTACGACATATTATAAAAATATATCGTAGGCATAAGAAGGCTTCTCTATGAAAAAATATCGTGTTCTTTATATTTGCCTTATTACGATATTAGCCATCTCTGCCTGTACACCTGTTGCTATCCCACAACCGCCCTCCATAGAAACGATCGTTGCGGCAACTTATGCAGCTGCTCAGGCTCAAACGGCAGCGGCAATGCCAAGTGAAACACCTATCCCCACTACACCGACAGCAGTGCGGGCAACACTAACGCCATTCCCCACAGCTACAACTTTCGTACTCCCGTCGTTTACGCCTACTTTTACTGCAAGTCCCACGCCTGTTTATACAGTTACCAACATAACCAGTGGTTCTGGAGATATTATCTACGCTTGTAATATCGTTAGTATTTCACCCGAAAGTGGATATGTAGTAAAACCGAGAGAAGAATTTAAGTGGGTATGGGAAGTTGAAAATATCGGCACAGCAAAATGGTGGCCCGATACAGCCTTTATTCGATATTCGCGTGGGACAGAATACCATGTCAAAAAGGAAGCTGCCATTGAAGACCCTACAGAGCCTGGAGAAATTGGTTACTTCCGAGTAAAAATGCGAGCCCCAAAAGATCCTGGCACGTACACAACCACTTGGTCAATACGCAAAGGCATTCATGAATTTTGTTTTGCTCAACTAAGAATTGTTGTCAAGGAATAAACTAGAAACTATCAATAGTGATGATCAGCAAGAAGGACAAAATTTGCAAAGCCATCATTTCAGCTAAAATATAGACAGCAATCATCCAGCCCGGCGACTTTTTAGCGCGTTGGATCTCTTCTCCCTCTACCAATTGGTGGAGGGATTTTTTTATCAGCCTTGAAGCTTCTATCCAGAAGCAATCTTTTGTTTTGCACGTGACGATGAGCTTGCTACTTTGTCAAGGAGATTTTGGCTTTTTATTTCGCATGGGGCGTGCTATACTTAATTAAGTGTGAATATTCACAAAGAAAATGCGGGGGCAATATCGGGTTTAAACGCACAGTTCGCTATAACACTACAGCATACAAGGCAGAAAGATGGGCTTATTTGGGATAAAAAGGAGCTTGCTATGTCTAAACAGCGTTATTTGACACGTCGGGATTTTCTTAAACTTGCGGGGGCAGGGATTGGCGGCACCATTTTGGCTTGTGGAAAAGGCGCTGACCTGATAACAGGGCCTGGGGCTGGGGTGACGGAGGTGAACCTCTCTCCGGTGCCGGTAATGACACAGGGAGCAGGCACCTTCCCACCGGGAACAGTGGCTGATTTTATTCTTGCTAATGGCAATGTGCTAACCATAGATTCTGTCAATACAGTCGCACAGGCAGTCGCTGTAGCGGGGGACAAAATTCTTATGAGTGGCACGACCGAGGAAATGCTGGCTATTGCTGCGCCTGGCGCACAGGTCATTGATCTGGCAGGGCGCACGGTGACCCCCGGACTGATCGACTCGCATCTGCATTTTCGTGGCTATGGTCTGATGACCTCCTACTATACTCCCTTCAATCCTCCAGACGTGATCGATATCCCCGGAATGCAGTATATGTTGGCGGATGTGATTAAGGGCAAGCAGCCCGGTGAGTGGATCAATGGCTATTATATGGCTTTGGCTGACAAGCCCATCCCAACCAAGGAAGACTTGGATGCGGTCTCGTCGGAAAACCCGGTCTTTATGATGCACATTGGCGGACATTGGGGGACAGCAAATAGCGTAGCGATGGAAATCGCGGATATCACGCCTAACACGCGTAGCCCGGAAGGTGGCATCATCGAAAAGAGAAATGGTGAGTTGACGGGCGTTTTCTACAATCACCGCGCAATGGATATGCTGCGTAAATACGCGCCACCCATTAGTGATGGATTGGTACGACAATCGATTATCGATACGCAAACGCTAATGGCTTCCTGCGGGATGACCTGTTTTCACGACAACAACATCCGGGATGTGGAATCGCTCAGGGCTTATCAGGAGCTTACAGAGCAAGGTATCCTGTTTCTGCGCAATAACCTGTATCTGACGCTGGAGTGGCTTTCTGATCTTAACAAAGTGGATCAGGTGGAAATGATTCGAAATGATATAACACGTTTCTCAGGTTATAAATTCCTGATTGATGGGCAAGGACCGACTGCCTATACCCACCAACCACATAATGGTCACGAGTGGCAAATGACCACTTGGGAACAGCAAACATTCAAAGATACGGTCAAAAGCTTGCACGATATTGGTTTACAGATCTGTGTACACTGCATTGGCGATGCTGCGACAGATCTGGTGCTGGAAGCCTACGAAGGAGCGATGAACGCCAATCCGCGCTCTGACCCGCGTCACCGTATTGAACACGCCGTATTGACTGCTCCACAGTCCACGCAGAAGATGAGAGATTTAGGGGTGGTGGTCAGCACGCAGCCAGCCTTTATTTACATGTTTGGGGACGGATGGAAAGGGTTATTTGGAGAAGAGCGCATGGATCGCATTATGGTGACAAAAGAATGGCTGGAGGCAGGCGTACACCTGACGATTGGTTCAGATGCGCCCTCAACTCCATTCTATTATCCACAAGCTACGCTGGCAGGCGCGATGAGTCGTTACAGTTTTAAGCAAACTCCAATTGCTCCAGACCAAGCTCTGAATTTCACAGAATCTCTTCGAGCGCATACCATCGAAGGGGCATATGCTGGGCATCAGGAGCATGTGCTTGGGTCGCTGGAAACGGGCAAATTTGCTGATTTGGTGGTGTGGGGGCAGGATCCATCGCGATTGACGCTACAAGAACTGGCACTAACCAAGACGGTGGATCTGACAATGGTAGGCGGAAAGGTGGTATACCAAGTCTAAGAAGCTGCTATTGAAGACCCTACAGAGCCTGGAGAAATTGCTTACTTCCGAGTAAAAATGCGAGCCCCAAAAGACCCTGGCGCGTACACAACCACTTGGTCAATACGCAAAGGCATTCATGGATTTTGTTTTGCTCAACTAAGAATTGTCGTCAAGGAATAAACTAGAAACTATCAATAGCGATGATCAGCAAGATATAATGACCCCCAAAAACTAGACCACAGGCTAAGATAGAATATCTGAAACTTGTGGAGGTTTTTCAGTGACAAAAAGACGAAAAAAGCACAGCAGTCAATTCAAATTCAAAGTTGCACTGGAAGC
>Ga0233437_1000271_pt1 | contig 124285 bp, 110 predicted proteins | sample SI_122_August201_FD_182714 | JGI IMG/M metagenome (GOLD analysis project Ga0233437, IMG submission 182714) | Seawater microbial communities from Saanich Inlet, British Columbia, Canada - SI_122_August2016_200_MG | ecosystem: Environmental > Aquatic > Marine > Inlet | place: Canada: British... | reverse complement strand
GGATGAAAAAAAGGCCATGCATATGGGGATTCGAGCCTTTGTCATGAAACCGATTGTCATGCGGCAGCTAGCCGATACCATTCGACAGGTGCTGGATCATCGACAGGGGTCCGTTCAAGAATAATTATTTTATCCGAATATTTAAGAAACTCAACTTTCTGGATCGATCACGAGAGCTAAGAATATGGTCTAACTATATGAAAATATAAAAAAACTTTAAAGGCCCGATCTGCCATATCGAGGAGTGCTCCTCATTCTCCTGTTGACTTGACCACTTTAATTGACTACATTGTTGCCTTAGAAAGGAGGTGGCAATATGCAAACCATGGGAATAAGCCAATTTAAGTCGCATGCTCTCAAAATTATTGATAAAGTTGCGAAAACAAAAGAGATCATTGTTATTACAAAACGTGGTAAACCTCTGGCGCAGATAATTCCGTATCGAGATTCCATTTCAAATCATGTTCCAGGCAAGCTTGCCGATGCCCTTGTCTTTGAAAATGATATTGTTTCGCCTCTCGGTGAGGAAATGTGGGATTCCGCCAAGTGAAATATTTACTCGACACACATACATGGGTTTGGTGGCACATGAATCCACAAAAGCTATCAGAAAAGGTCAAGAGACTCGTTGGGGATGTCAATGGGTACGAGGAGATTCTTTTGTCTGCGATTTCTCCATGGGAATTCAGTAAACTCATTGAGAAAAAAAGAATCGGTATTTCTTGCGACCCTGAAGATTGGATACATAGCGCTCTTGAGATGCCAAAGTTCAGGCTGGTTCCACTCTCCCCGGTTTTAGCATACCGTTCAACCGTGCTGCCTCAGCCTTTCCATTTTGATCCAGCTGATCAGATTATTGTTGCAACCGCACGCGAGGAAAATGCAACGATACTGACAAAAGACGAGAATATCCTTGCCTATAAGAACGCCAGGAGTCTCTGGTGATTTCTGTAAGATAATATTTAAGCAGATTAAATACCTCTCAAAAATTCGTCTGTTCCTTACCCTTTAGTCCGAGCATCTCGCGCGTTTCATCAGCCGTGGCCGCCTCAAAACTCAGTTCCGTAACGATGCGGCGTATTTTCGCCACCAGATCGGCATTGCTTTTGGCAAGTTTTCCTTTTGAAAGATACAGGTTATCTTCCAGACCCACCCGGACCGAACCGCCCATGACGACCCCCACCGTGCCCAGGTTGAGTTCGTGGCGTCCAACAGCCAGAACCGAAAAGATATAGTCTTTTCCGAAAAGTTTGTCCGCCGTTTCTTTCATGTGAACCAGATTAGCCACAGACGGCTGAATGGCGCCGTGGATGCCCAGAATAAGCTGAATCCAAAACGGTGGTTTGATAACGCCTTTATCGGCCCAATGGACGGTATTGTAGAGGTGGCCGACATCGTAGCATTCCAGTTCCGGCTTGGTGCCGCAGTCATTCATGATCTTAAAGATGCGCTCCTGATCATAAAAGGTATTCTTAAAAATCAAATCTTTGGAATTTTCCAGATAGGGGGCCTCCCAATCAAATTTGTAGTCTTTGATCTTGGCCATCATTGGAAAAAGCCCAAAATTAATGGATCCCATGTTTATGGAGGCCAGCTCCGGCTTTAAGGCCTGCACGGCGACCATCCGCTCCTCGGGCGTCATGGTCGGTGCCCCACCGGTGGTAACGCAGATGACCACATCGCTTCGGTTGCGGACGTTGCTGCAGAAGTCATGAAACAGATCCGGACTCATATCCGGACGGCCGGTTTCCGGGTCCCTTGCGTGAAGATGAACCGTGGCGGCGCCGGCGTCGGCCGCAGCCACCGCCTCGTCGGCAATCTGACCCGGGGTGATCGGCAGATACGGAGACTGTGACGGAACATGGATGCTCCCGGTAACCGCACAATTGATAATAACCTTATGGCTCATGATTTTCTCCTGTCGGATCGGATTTCAAAATAATCAGCGGATCAGGTTCCCGATTCTTTTCTAAGCAGATTCAGGCGCGAATAGAACTTGCGGTCCCGATCCCGGCGCACGGAATCGGCAGCCCCCTGGCCATAGTTGTAGAATCCCCCGGATGTTTTCAGCCCCAGCCTGCCGGCCGCAACCTGTTCGGCCAGGAGCCGGGGCGGTTTGAAATGCGGCTTGCCGAGCTTTTCATAAAGATATTGATAGATGCTGTTGTACGTATCGGCCCCGGCCTGGTCCATAATTTCAAAGGGTCCGTATGCACCGAGGCGGAACCCGAAAGAGGTTTTTACGATCCGGTCCACCTCCGAAGGGGTGGCCAGGCCTTCTTCCACCAGGGCGATGGCCTCGGCCGCAAGTGCCATCTGCAGGCGGTTGGCCACAAAGCCCGGTGCGCTTTTGCAAAGGGTCGGGATTTTACCCATATCCGAGAGAAAGCCCATGACAAAATCGATATTCTCTGCGCCGGCCTTTGTCGACGGAATGACTTCCACGCAGGGGGTGATCTGGGGCGGATGAAACCAGTGGGTGCCTACCACGCGCTCCGGGTTGGGGACATCCCGGGCCAGTTCGTCGATGTCATATGAAGAGGTGTTTGAGGCGAGGATGGTATCCCTGTCTGCGGACGCCCCCAGTCTTTTCCAAACGCTGCGCTTTAATTCAAAATCTTCATTGACCGCTTCCAGCACATAGGCCGCACCGGGAAGATTTTCGGCAAGTTCGGTCGTAAACACGACCCTTGAGAGTGTAACGGAAAAGTCTGTCTTGTCCATTTCTCCCAACTCAACCATGTAGTTGAGATTATCTTCCATCCATCCCCGGGCACGGGATAAAAACGCATCGTTCTGATCCACCAGAAAAACCCGGATGCCGTTCATGGCCAGGAGCTGGGCAATGCCGTGTCCCATAATACCGGCGCCGACGATCAGGGCCTTATCCAATTTTCTTGGCTGGTTTCCTGGGTTGTTTTGTGTCATTTTTCTCCTCGAAACGATACCTTGCCACCGGAGAGGTTCCGGCGCCTTGGCTTAGTACTCAATTTCATAATTATAATGACCAATTTTCGGAAGAATTTTGTATCCTTTTTTTTACCGCAGAGACGCCTGATATACAAGTGGACTTTGGGTGGGAATATTTGTAAAATACGAAGCTGTCCGGATACCGAATTTTTGCGATCAGACTTTTTTGATTCGAATGGAGGATAAAAAGATGTTGATTGACAAATTCTTTGAAAGAGGAAGGGCGTTTCTGGGGTGTGATGCACCGATCATGTGCGGCGCCATGACCTGGATCAGCGAACAGAAGCTGGTCTGTGCCATGGGAAACGCCGGTGGATTTGGACTGTTGGCCGGAGGCAACGCACCCAACGATATTCTTGAAAAAGAGATCACCGCGACCATGCATTGCACCGATAAACCCTTTGGAGTCAACCTGATCACACTGGCCCCTGCCTACCCGTCTCAGCTGGAAATGGTCTGCGCCCTTGAGTGCAAGATTCTGGTGTTTGCCGGCGGGATTCCAAAGGAATCGGATATTCACATGGCCAAAAAGGCGGGTGCTAAGGTCATCTGCTTTGCACCGACGGCCGCCATCGCTTTGAGATTGATCGAGATGGGAGCCGATGCGCTGATTCTGGAGGGCTCAGAAGCCGGGGGGCACATCGGTCCTGTCTCTCTGTCCGTGCTCATTCAGCAAATCCTTTTTCAGGTTGACAGCGTACCTATTTTTGTCGCCGGTGGGATCGCAACGGGCCGGATGATGGCCCACCTGCTCATGATGGGGGCGGCAGGCATTCAGATGGGAACCCGTTTTATCATGTGCGATGAGTGCATGGCCCACCCCAGTTTTAAAGAATCATTCAGAAGGGCCCGGGCAAGAGATGCGGTCGCCACTCCGCAGTTTGACGGCCGGCTTCCGGTGATACCGGTAAGGGCGCTGAAAAATGAGGGGACCATTGAATTCGGAAAGCTTCAACTGGAACTACTCCACAAACTGGACGAAGGGATCATCGACCGCCAGACCGCCCAGTACGAGGTGGAACGCTTCTGGGTTGGTGCCTTGCGGATGGCGGTCATCGACGGAGATGTCAGGCAAGGGTCGCTGATGGCCGGCCAGTCCGTCGGATTGGCTGACGAGATCAAACCCCTCAAGGGCATTATCGATGAAATGGTCGGTGATGCCGAACAGGAATTTCAGCGGTTAAAAATAATGTTCAACGAAGGGTCTTCTCCAATTTAGTTGGTATCAATTGATTCGATGTTGAAAAAAGCTTTATGATTCAAGCATGTTAGATATTTATTCTTAGAGAAACGTTTTTTATTAGCCGCAGACCCACACAGACATACGCAGACAATAAAGATTTTTTGCCTGGGCGACTTGCCCATGCAAAAGCTTCAGATGCCTTTCAGGCATAAGCGTAATTATTCTCGCAAAGCGATTGACTGTTTTTTCCTCCGCAAGTCGCGGAGGAAAAAGGTCCGTGTCCGTCTGTGTGTGTCGAGCGAACAAAGTGAGCGGGCGGCTAAAATATATATTTTCAATCACAACCTTTAGGGATCAACTGTATACTCATTTTAAATGACTCCAACTCTTTTGGAGGTGATTCTCAACGAATAAAGTGGTACCTGTTTATGCCTCAAACGATACCCAGGACGACAAACAGCAGGGATAGGGTTACCAGAGACACCACGGTAGAGATCAGAATCACCGAAGTTGCGCGGTGCACATATAGCCTGTATTTTTGTGCCAGAACAAACACCAGTGAACCGGTGGGCAGGGCGGAAAGAATCACGGCAGCCGACGCCAGCTTCGGATCAAGCGCCAGAACCTTAAATGCCAGCCATGCGGTGATGAGCGGCTGGATGACGAGTTTCATTCCGGTGAGCCAGAAGACTTCCAGGGCTCCGCTCGAAATGGGTTTACCGGCCATAAAAAGGCCGATGGCAAAAAGGGCACAGGGACTTGCCGATGCTCCGAGGGTTTCAAAGAATGTCGCCGCGGCCTTCGGCAATTGAATGCCGAACCCGGACAGCGCCAGACCGGCTGCAGCGGAAATCAGCAGTGGTGACTTCAATACTCCGGAAAGAACGTTAATAATCAAATTCCCTTCCTTGCCGTTCCGGCCCTGATCCAGTTCCAGCAGCACTGTTGCGGCGCCTGTCACACCGACTCCCAGAACCACCGCTGCCACCACCGCCGGCAGCAGTCCGGTTTCACCGAAAAGCAGCATAAACAATGGGATACCCATGTAGCCGGTGTTGGCAAACGCAGCCGATGTAGCCCGAAGGGAATTAACCCCGAAACGATCATTATAGATGATCCGGCCCAACGCCAGGGTGATCCCAAATGTTATGGCCAATCCCCCGCAGAAAGCTGCCAGAAAAGGGAGGATGATAACCTCACCTATCGGCACGCGTGACATGGAGACGACAAAGAGAGCCGGAAGGGCGATATAAAAAACGTATCGGTTCAGTGCTTCGGATGCTGCCCCGCCCAATATCCCGAATACACCTGAAAGATATCCGGCCAGCATCATTCCGAAAATAGGAAGGACGACATCGAGGATCTGCTTAAGCGGCCCGGATTTATCTAAGAACACGCCGCCGTATCGAAAGAGCAGGCTCAAACCGGCACCCGAAAGAAAAATCAATATACCGATGGAGAGTATCTTGACTGTTCTCGGTGCCTGTTTCAAGGGCGAGGCCGGTCTTATCCGCGGTTTCATGTCCGGTATCTGTTGGATGGTTCGGCATTTATGGCATTTGATCCTTTTCCCGAAAAATCTTTCCGGGATTTTTTTAACCGTATAACCGCATTTTTTGCAGGAAAAGTTCATTTGCCCCCGGCGCAATATTACGTGTAAATGCCAAACGCGTCCCTATATTGATAGGGTCCTATATCCCAAATGGAAAGAATATGAAACCGGTGATTCAATAATCTGCCGGTGAAAATGCAGGGGAAACGCATGTAAGAAATGGTGACAATGCACCCTCCCCATAATGATGCAGTTTGATGAAAATCAGTCCCAGCGGCTTTGAAGATAACCCGCTTACCGGGCGTGTGAAACTCGCAGATAAGGGTGTGTAACATCAAACAGTGCCACGGAATTTAACCGAATATCTATACAAATAAAAGGTTAATGGTATTTAGGGATATTTTCATACTGTTTGAAGCAACACACCCTAATCTGCTCAGACAGTCACACACCCGACAATCGGATCACCTCCAAAGCCTGATACAAAATCTACATGCGTTTGCCCTGGGTGAAAGTGCTTCCAGAATTGACCGGAGTCTGTTAAGGGTATAGCAATGGAACGAAATCAAACCTTTGAACCCTTCTCTCCGACTAAATTGGAGAAGAACCAATAACATTAACCCTCATTTAAGATGAAGGAGACAGCTTATGAATCGGGAACAACGTCTATCCGAAGTTTTCCGCAAATACGAATCGGCATACAGCAAAAAAACTCCCCGATCCCTTCAGCAACTGGAGGCTGCAAAAAAATACATGCCCGGTGGAGACACCCGGACATCCATCTGGTTCCCGCCCTATCCCCTCTGGATCGAAAAGGCCGAAGGGTGTCGATTCCACGATGCAGACGGCCATGCGTACATCGATTTTCATAACTGCTATTCGACCATGATACTCGGCCATGCCGATCCCAAGGTGGTGACAGCGGTACGAGAGCAGGCTGCCAGGGGAACGGCCCTGGGGGCGCTGATTCCGAAAGTCGTGGAGTGGGCGGAGCGTATCTGCAGCATGGTGGAATCGGTGGACAAAATCCGGTTTACAAACTCCGGCACCGAAGCCGTGATGATGGCGTTGCGCCTGGCACGGGGGTATTCGGGTAAAGACCTGATTCTTAAAACAGAAGGATGCTATCACGGAAGCTACGATCCGGTTGTTTACCCATCCGATGTAACCGGTTTGCCAAAAAGCGTTCAGGGCGACTCCCTGATCGTGCCGTACAACGACAAAGAGGCTGCGGAACAGGCCATTGTGGCAAACAGAGACAAGCTTGCCGCTGTAATCGTTGAAGGCGCCATGGGCTCTGCCGGCATGGTTCCGCCCAAAGACGGCTATCTTGAATTTTTAAGAAAGGTTACCGAGGAAAACAATGTGCTTTTGATTCTGGATGAAGTGATAAGCCTCAGACTCACCTTGGGGGGGCTCCAGGGGCTTTACGGAATCAAACCGGATCTTACGACCATGGGAAAAATTATAGGGGGCGGGTATCCGGTGGGGGCTGTGGGCGGCCGGGAAGACCTGATGCAGCTTTTTTCTCCCAAGGTTCAACGGGTGAATCACTCCGGAACCTTAAACGCCAATCCCATTACGGCAACCGCAGGTCTGGCGACTCTGATGCAGATTGATGAAGCGGTGATAGAAAGGATCAACCGGTTGGGAGAATCTTTTGCCCAGGGGATGCGCGCACTGTTTACCGGACTTGATATCAAGGGGCAGGTGACCGGAATCGGGTCTTTGCAAAACGTCCATTTTTCCCACCAGCCGGTAATGGACGGAAAGACCGCCAGGGCTGTAAATACAGACCTGCGCCACCTCTTTTATCTGGGCATGATCGAAAGGGGATTCTTTTCTGCATCCAGATGCCTGTACGTCATGTCTACACCCATGTCCCAAAAGGATGTCGACAGCCTGCTGACGGCGGCCGAAGATACCTTAAAAGAGTTAAAGCCTGTCATAGAGGATGTGTGGCCCGAATTGGTCGGTCAGATTGAATAAAAAATCAGGGTTCAGAGGGCCAGGCTTCCCGCTTCGTTAAAACTACGCGAGACAGGTTGGCCTAAACCCGGCGGGTATTATTTAGGCAAATGCGTTTGACAAACTTCAAAATCACCATGCCGGGCATACCTAAGCATAATAAAATCGATAATATTTTCTCTTTCCGATAGAAATCACTGGTGCAATACTATGATTATCGAGAGCGAATAACATCCTGTGTCCCTCTAAGGCACGCGCCCGACAAATACTATTTGGATACCACGAAATAGAAAATCGGGATTATTAATAATATGCTCTGGGGAATTTACATCACCTAATTTTTTCCAAATCTCCTGTTCTTCAGTCGGCAAATCTAATTTCTGTGCCTCAGTTGACGAAAATTTTAGGTCATCACGGAAAAATGATTTCTCAATAGGCCGTAAGGGTTGAAACCTCACAAAAAGTGTTGGTTTTTGTCGAATGTCAATCAGTCCGGCTTCCTTCAACCAGCTTGATAAATAAATAGTTCTGAAAAGATTCGCATGGTGTTGCTTGTCAATACGGCCTAATGCCTCGTGAAAGTGGGCGCATAAAGTCGGTGTTGTCGGTTGAATTTGACGTGCGGTGATGTCATAATCTTTAATCGCAATCAACCCACCTGGACGCACGACACGACGAAATTCTTTTACCATTATGTGTACTTCGTCATCGCTAAAATATTGTGAAGTATTAGCGCACCACACTGCATCAAAACTTTGGTTTTCGTAAGGCAACTTTAAAACATCACCAACCCGGGCCAAAACAGACGTAGGCCATTTGCTCTGTTCCGCGCGTGATTCCACCGTTTGGATATTTTCTGGTGCTAAATCAATCGCACTGACTTTCCCACCCTTTCCGACAAGCTCAGTCATTAAGGGCAAGTAACCACCAGTACCACAACCAGCATCCAATACATGCCAATTGGGCTGAATGCCAACCCAGTGTAACATTTCCTCATACTCTGGTTGCATTGCCAGAAAATGTTTATCTAACCAATCTGAACCCGACAAAGAATGACCAACCGAACTGGACAGGGAGTCTGAACTTTTGTTTGATGCCGACATGATTAACCTCCAATCTTGTATCGAATCGAAAAACTCGTTTTTGAAAACGGATGAACTTCGGATTATAATTTAAAGGTTAAAAATTCAGAACCAAGTGTAATATCGGCTTAGAATGAACTCGAATAATACAGGAGCAATTGAGTGATTAGGTTAGGGCGATTCTTTCTTGTGTCTATCATGTTTCAGATAGAAATCAATGGAATTTAAAGACAACGATTTTCAACATATCGATACGCTATATTGATTTTGATTAGGGTATCGGATGCGACCGGATTTTTCAATCAATTATCGAATATAACAGCCATAAAGTGTTACCGACAGATATCCGTTTTCATTTTAGCTTTCAAATAGCTATCTATACTGTCAAAAGGAAAAGGTAGGGCCGAGTGACCCTGCCCTTCTTATCATTAAAAGCAGATATTAGGTGCCTTCATGTACCTTAATATTACCTCCACCGATTTCTTGATCGAATCCGTTGTCGTAAATTACAATTTCAGTCTCAACCTCATCTTCTTCCCATATCTTTATTCGAAAGGTATCAGGTTCAAAATCTCGTGCCCAGATCATGAATTTATAACTACCTGCACCATCGATAGTACCAATTCCTTTATACTTTGCTGTATGGTCACCGGGCACAACAAGCCAATCATACTCATCGCTATGGAAATTCAAATCTCCAGCTTTGAATTGGAACTGCGTATTACCGGTGGGCACAGTCGCTCCTTTTTGGTACTTAGAAACAAAACCGAAATTGGCTTTGCCTTCAAGGGAAGGATTAACCGAATAAGCACCTACAGGTGACATGATCCAGCCGCCTCCAGTAACAAAACCCCCTGCTGGATCATAGACTACCAAAAGGGCTTCTATTGACGCCGCGGGGCATCCGATCTTGGATTCTGCCACAACTGTGTAGATATCGGGTGAAAGATCTGCGAGACTACACGAGGCGATTCCATCATCAACGGTTGTTGCGAAACACTCGCCATCAGGATTTTCGTTACTATCAGTGATGGTGAAGTTAATTGATACCTCAGTCATCGGATGGCTGTTTTCGTGAGTTAGCATGGCAGAGAGATTTGCCGTCGCACTGCCTGTCAAGTCAATAGCTATCAGCAAGTCACCTGTGTAATCCATCAACGCTGCCTCTTGCGTAGCCAAAGTGGGGCAATAATCTTGCTCGTCCCCGAACAGATCGGGTATTCCATCATCATCACTGTCCAGTGGTGCGATTATGGCATAGATCGAGAAATGATCCACTTCTGCGATACAGGTGGCGATGAATGTTCCCGGTGGAACCTCGTTTATAGTACAGCTCGCTCCGACGATCTCGACGAACGTCTCTTCTACTCCGTCGTTATCAGTATCTTCAAACAAAAACAAATTTAGGCGCGTGCGCAAATTTCTGTTAAGCCCCGTAACATCGGCAACGACTGTTAGAGTGATTGGACTGTCAAACGTCATATCGTCTGGCTTTAAATCATAAGCTGCAATTGCCTGACCAAGCCCAGGACTGGGTCCAATGGTGAGATCTACACTAGGATCTTGAGGAACGGTCTGGGTGACCGAGATGGTTGTATCTTCACTAATGTCTCCCGGTTCGATGTCAATCGTTAGAGCCTCGTCAGGAGTCTCGATAGTACCACCTTGATCCGCTGGAATTTCCTCAGCAGCAGACCCTTCTAAATTACACTCATCCAACGGATCAGCGGGGCATACATCACAAAGATCACCTGTGTTGTCCTCGTCTACATCGGACTGGTCCTGATTGGAGTCTGTGGGACAATTATCCTGATCATTAAGAATACCGTCGCCGTCAGTGTCGAAAGGGTTATTCGTAGCTTCCAGATCATATATATAAGCCGCACCTGATTTTTCACCATTAACATCAGAATACATTGCACCAACGATGGCAAAGTTTCCACTTATAGAAACACTAATTCCAAAGCGGTCTCCCGGTGCACTGTCATAGGCGCCAAGTTTTGTTTGTTCCGTCCAACCGCTGCCATCACGAACAAAGATATAAGCTGATCCTGCTTCCCCATCATCAGCATATGCCCCCACAATTGCATATTCACCATTTATTGCGCCATTCCCAAAGTGATCGCCGGCCTCTCTATCACTGGCGGTGAGTTCCGCTTGCTCTGTCCAATTACTTCCATCCCAAACGAAAATGTAAGCAGAACCTGCAAGAGCATCTTCAGACCGTTTCGAAGCAATAGCATAATCACCATTGATGTCTAGCTTCTCGCTGAATCCACCACCAACTGCAGCATCTCCAGGAAATATTCTCTCCTGGAACTCCCAGCTGTTCTCACTGCGGACGAAGATATACATAGAACCCGCAGAAAGGTAATTATCATTATCAAGATAACAACTTACAATGGCACGGTCATCACTGATGGAAACGCCAATCCCAAAGTAGTCATATGCATTAGGACTGTCGGAGGTAAGTTTCGCTTGTTGTGTCCAAGTGCTTCCATTGCGAACAAAGATATAAGCAGAACCGGAATTATATGCGTCATCATCATCGAGGTGGGCTCCAACGATCGCATAATCGCCGTCGATGTGAACGGAATTCCCGAAATGGTCGCCATCGGCGGCATCATTCGCGGTGAGTTTCGCTTGTTGTGTCCAAGTGCTTCCATTGCGAACAAAGATATAAGCAGAACCGGTTTTATTATCGTCATACCCAGCTCCAACAATCGCATAATCGCCGTCTATGCAGACAGAATAACCAAAAATATTTCCCGGTGCACCATCGCTGGCTGTGAGTTTTGCTTGCTCCAACCAGTTGCTGCCATCGCGAACAAAGATATAAGCTGCACCGGGGCTATCTATACCTACAAGCTTCTGCGCCCCGACAATGGCATAATCACCGCTGATGGATACCGTTCCAAATCTGTCACCTGCTGCTGCATCACTTGGGTGGAGTATATGTTCCGTTTGGGCGTATAAAAAGCTATTACTAAATAATAGTACAATTGGCAACACCACTGCAGAAATAAAGTATTTCATGATAACCTCCTCCTTCAATTAGTTTAGCTTATTTACTTAACAGCCTTCTCCTTCTGGAAGTTCGGTAAGAAATTGCATTATGAGGTTATCAGCATAGTCAATAAGTAAATCTGCTGCCACTTCAGAAATTTTATGACCTCGTTGAGCTTCAATCTGATTCTTAAATGCCTCAAGCTGATTGACAGCTGGACAGATATTATCTTTAGTTAAGGACTTTTCAGCGTTACCCACCTTAAACACAAGGCTATTTTCAAGTTGTTCGTCTATTACCTCGTTTTCGGTTAAAACACCAACGACATCACCTAATCCGATTAGTGAATCAATACACCCATCGCCATCGGCATCAAAACCAGTTGCGTCTTCAGACGGGCAGGTATCATCTACATCCGGGATACCGTCACCATCCGTGTCTAATTCTTGGCCATAGCCAAGACCATTTAGACCGTTTTCGTAATGTTGTTGGATTTCTACTTGGGTTAAAACTCTATTGTACACCCCAACTTCATCGATTGTGCCATCAAAGTGATAGAGTTGATTGATAGCACCATACCAATTAGAAGTATCAGCACCGATATTGGTATAATTATGATTGGCACTAATCCCAAAATCATTCCAAGTAAGGGTTCCTATTGCAATACCATCAAGATAGACTATGGCATTATCACCTTGTGAAGTTAGTACGGCAAAATGCCATTGATCTTTGTTGATAACGTCTGTAACACGTAAAAAATATGCAGGTTGATCATTATTTGGTGGACACCTTGTCCCATAATTACACGGGGGACATGCGCACCACCCATTTCTTTCCGGATAAACCACAAATAGAATTGCTCCGGCATTGCCAACACCACCATAGGGCTCAGATGGCATGATTGCGACTGCTCCTATCCCACTCCCAAAAATGTTGTACCAATAATCGTAAGGATTTTCGTCAGGGGGAATATTGCTATAATCAGTATTGGTTTTGAACCAAAAAGCTATAGTAAAGTTATTATAGTCTGAACCAGATATCTCAAAAGCCGAAACATAATTATCTACCCCATCAAAGCTCAGCGCCCCATTAACTAGGCCTGATGTCCATGTTGCACCATAAACTGTCCCGTGGTTTGTACCAACAGAATCCGAAGCTATCGTTCCGGTTTCGTCATCCAGTTTCCAATAGTGAATCAATCCTTCTGGAAAATCCTGAGCAATGGACTGATGTGGTAAGAGAAATATGAGTGTCAATATCAATACAAAAAAGGATAAAACAAAAATAGAAATTCTTTTCTGGTGTATCATTAGTACCCTCCTTCTTTATTTTGAACTGATGTGAAAAAAATAAAATGATTATGAATATTTGCCGATAAATATAATCAACTGTGTGTTGGGCCACACAGTTAACCGGAGGGGTGATTCAAATGTTGAGCTACCCCTCTAATATTTTTAGCTTTATAATGAGATCACTGATCGTAATTCTATTGAATCCAGATTAGACAGAAAAATAATAATTGCATCAAATTCGATGAAATGTAAAAATATTTGCTAGCCTGTGGGTAATAAGGCTATGAATTATGAGAGATAGAACGACTTAAATGGTGATGGGGCACACAAGACAGGAGAATAAAATAATTCAAGTTCCCCAAAGTAAATACACCTTAATAGATAGATCAAAACTTTGTCAATCCTCAATTGATGGGCACAAAATGGGTAGGAGAAATGAGTATCATACAATGTGGTATAACAATTACTAGTTCAAATAGCAATCAGCACATTTTTCGAACCCGGATTGTAACGATAACGATACGTTGTCGTTGATCTAGAACAGATTATCCGGATCGACCATATTTATTAATCGATTACGAATATACCTGCCATGAAATCTTGAACATGCTGGTAGCCGCTTTTGTTTCTGCTTTTTAATGGTAGTGTTGAATTCTGCATGTCAGTCAGGATTTAAAAACAAAATTATCCTTGAACTTGTTGGAGAGCAGTCGAACCAAGTCTATTTTGACCATATTCAGATACGTCTGGCGATGTAAGAATAATAATTACAAACACCGAAGAAGTGTCCCTCTTTCATGGCCCGATACTGCCACGCAAGCCAAATATCCATCTGTTTCTCAGTGACTAACCCGGTCTGCGGTGTATGGTGGGTATGGGTATCGATAAAGGACAGCCGGTCACTCGCTGCCCCAACTTCAATCAAGACATGGGGTATTATTTCAACCAATTCCATCCCATATTCCAGCAGCATACCTGGCAATTTTCGCATAATGTTCGGGTTGGCGTATGCGGTTTGACGTAGCGCTTCATCCATCGTCTTACCCAGCGCCGGATCAGGTGTATATTCAAATGACAGGGAAGCATAATCACCGTCGAAGATGACTATCAGTCCATCTCTCTTCACAACTCGGACAATCTCTGCAAACACCTTGTTCGGGTCAAGTACATGGCAGATGAGTGTATCCGCAAGCACAATATCAAAGCTATCATCTTCAAAATCCAGCGAATGTGCATCGCTCTCTGTGTATACAATCTGATCCTGCAATCCCTCCTCAATCGAACGTTGGCGTGCAATTTTAATCAACTCAGAACTATTATCTGAGCCAATGATCTGCCCGACTAATTCCGTTTGGCGGGCCAGCATTCGTGTAACAACACCTGTACCACAACCATTTTCAAGTATTCGTTCGGCTGCTGCTATTGGGAGCTTACTAAAGTACGTTTTCCGACAGTGTGCAATATGGGGATCTTCTTCTCGTTGTTCCAACCGTATAACAATTCGTTCTATTGTTGCACTGTCAGCTTCATCAATGCTTGAAAGGATGTCTTTTGTATTCATCACGCATATCCCTTTGAAACAAGAAAAAGGGCACAGATTGTCATACCATTACGGATCAAATCAGTTTTAATCTACGATCACCTTTAGTCTATAGCCATACGTTTTCTACCTCAGGAACGGTTTCCCTTGGAATAAGTGATATTGCATCGCTCGGACATGCAACCCGACATACTCCGCAGCCGTAACACCTGCCGGGATCGGTATAGACCTTTGCCAGTGAAGAAGAATAAAATTGAGCACCAAACTGGCATTGGCTCATGCAGGATTTACAGCCCGTGCAAAGATCCCAATCTGTTTGACAAACGTATTCCGCTCTGAAAAACCCAGGGCGACCACCCGCCTCAATCTGCCTACGATACATTAAGCAGTCATGGTCACAGTTACATATAGTAGTGATATATGGGGTAACTCTAGTCCAAATGCTGTGTATTAATCCTTCTTCATCATATTTATGAAAAATTTTCTTCACTTCATCCTTTTCAAGAACTTCCAGTGAAGAGGAAGAGTCAGGATACTTTCCCATTATCCCCAATTTGTCGATTCCAAATCCAAAACAGTATCGTTTATCCGCTTTCCCTGTTGTTTTTATCCGGCACCCGCAAGGGATTCTGGTTATCGAGTCCACCATATCCAGTACCTTTTCGACATCTTCAATTGGCAGGACTTGGCCGAAATGAATCGCCTTATTCTTTTCAAGAAGCTCATTCTCGCTGAGATTTTCTGCAGGAGGTACAGCATCAGCGGTTGAATCTTTAGATACTGAAACAGCCTCAGCTCTCCGCAGAAGTCCCTCCATGCCTTGTTTCCTCCATTCTGCCCGCGTAGAGGCGCCAACCATTTCTTTTTGTACCAAAGAAAGTTCCTGATGAAGCAGTTCGTCTGAGAAATTCTCCATTAGAAGATACCACTTCTTGCCCTCCCCGTGTTCTGTACAAAATTCACACATTTGGTTCATCCTTTCTTAATAGGGTAGGTTCAACAGATTTGGAGAATGATTTTCTCGACACATTGTTTGGTGCTGATCTTCCCACCCGTTAGAACAAAATACCCGGTGCGATCAAGGTCCGAGTCTTCAAATCCATTCAGACAATCGGAAACTGTTGATCCGTTTTCATTGAGGATACCTAAGATTTCACTCTTTGTGCAGTTCTTCTGCTCTTCCGCAAGTTCAGCATTGATCTGTTCGTTTGTCTCTTTGGTGATTTCCGGCAACTTTTCTCCAGCAACAATCATCTTGGCCCAATCAGATGCACCATAGTGCCTTATTGCCACATGGCATGCCACGACACCGACCGAACATTTTTCATCTGGACATACTTTCTTCCACTCTTAATCAGAATACGATCAAACTTCATTTCCCATAGTGAATATCGCCGTTGGATCAACAAAAACACTCCAGGATTTAACAAAGTCTTTCCCTGCTTCGGTCCCAAGAAAGCTGACCATTGCATCTAAATCAGACACTTCAATTTTCGCAATATACTGGTATGGTGATTCTGAAGGTAAGTCCCCTTGGGGTTCGGAAACGGCGGGAGCAAGGACGTTATCAATTTTCCATGTGTTGAAAGCGGAACACCACGGTGCGCCACGTATCCCAGGGACTTTCGTGTTAATGAGGTATTCATCATAGTCTGTATCCTTCTGATCGCTTTTCAGATTATACACGGCAAATAGGGTGGGCATTGGCTTACCTCCTTCATTATATCGTTAAGCGTTAATTGGAGATTGTGCCGCAGTGGTTATCGTATTTTGTATTTTCGGTAGAATTTATAAGCCGATCAGTTGAAGCGCTATATAGAGAGATGCCGGAACAATTCGAATCGAGGGGTGTTTATCGGGTCACATGCAATATCTGGCTATTATCACATGGCAAATAGAAATCAACACATATTTTACGTGGGAATGTCATGGCCTCGATACGTTGTCATTACACGAACGAGTTGTATTCTGAGATTCTGAAGGATCGGATTCAAGAAATTATGGAATCCGTTACTCTATTTTTTTGTTTAAATGGTTGATTCCCGTCGGCAGCATCAGCAAATCCGAGGCAAGGGTTCCCCTGTGAGCATGTCGATGATGCGGGTGCCTCCGATGACCGTTTCCATAAAGACTTTGCCGGGGTTTTCTGCAAGCACCTCGCCGATGACGGCAGCGTCTTTACCATATGGGTTTGCCTGAACTGCAGCCAGCACAGCTTCGGCATCTTCGGGGGCCACACATGCGATCAGCTTTCCCTCGTTTGCGATATAGAGCGGGTCGATCCCCAGGAGTTCACACGCGCCCCGGGTTTCATCACGGACAGGGATTTTTGTCTCATAGAGCTTTATGCCGGCGCCGGCCTGGATGGCGATCTCATTTAGAGAGGTTGCGAGCCCGCCCCGGGTGGGGTCTCTTAATGTGTGGATGTTGCAGCTTGCCGCCAACATCTCTTCCACCATATGATTGAGCGGTGCGGTATCGCTTCGTATGGGGGAGTCGAAACGGAGCCCCTCTCTTTGGGTCAGAATCGTAATGCCGTGATCCGCAATATAACCGCTGACAATTACTTTATCGCCGGGTCTGGCATTTTTCCCCGAAATATGAACCCCATGGGAAATGCTCCCGACGCCCGATGTGTTGATAAAGATCTTGTCTGCGGCTTTCCGATGAACGACCTTTGTATCGCCGGTAACGATCTGAACACCGGCTTCGGCTGACGCCTGTTTCATGCTTTCGAGCAGGGTCTTTAGATCTTTTATGGGAAACCCCTCTTCAATAATAAAACCGACGCTCAAGTAAAGGGGTTTTGCACCGCACATGGCAAGATCGTTGACGGTTCCGTTGACCGCCAATTCACCGATATCGCCGCCCGGGAAAAAAATAGGATCCACCGTATAGGAGTCGGTTGAAAAGGCCAGGCGCTGGTCTCCCATGGTAATGACGGCGCCGTCGTCCATCTCTGCAAGGATGCTGTTTTCAAAATGCGGATAGAGAAGCGCGTTGATCAACTCATGAGAGGCCCTGCCGCCGCTTCCATGGTCCAGAAGAATTTTGTCTGATTCTATTTTCATAAGAAAATGCCTAAATAATAAGTGTCTAAAATGCCTAAAGTTTGAAGTGCCTAAAGTTAAGGTATTCTATCAATTATAATGACCGCGCGAAAAGCGCGTACCATAATTTTAGCTCACTTGACACTTTAGTTCACTTCAAACTTATTTTCAGGTTTGATATTTATAATACGCCGCACACGTCCCTTCGGAAGATACCATGCAGGGGCCCACCGGGTGGGTGGGGGTACAGGTCTTTCCAAAGCGTCCGCATTGTGGGGGGGATTTTATCCCCATCAAGATCTCCCCGCATGCACAGCCGTCAGGTTCAGGAATATCTTCAACCGGAAGTTGAAATTTTTTGTCCGCATCGAATCGAGAATAGTCGTCCCTTATGGCCAATCCGCTCCCGGGAATCGGTCCGATACCGCGCCAGACAGCGTCGCTGACGCTGAAAACGCGATCCAGGGCCTCCCGGGCGCGCAGATTTCCTTCAAAGGAGACACCTCTGCTGTAGGCGATTTCCACATCGGCGCACCCCTTTTCGATCTGATCGATGAGCATGTTGACGGCCTGCAATATGTCCACCGGCTCAAAGCCGGCCACCACACAGGGGATTTTGTACATCTCCGAAACGGGTCGATACGCATCTCCTCCGATAATGATCGAAACATGCCCCGGACAGATAAACCCATCCACCTTAACCCGATCGTTTTTAAGCAATGCCTCAAGCGCCGGAATCACCCGTTTGTTGGCCGATAGTACCGAGAAGTTTCCGATCCCTTTTTTGTTTGCCTCCTCTATGGCGGCCGCAATGGTCGGGGCGGTGGTTTCAAACCCGATGCCCAGAAAAACCACCTCTTTATCCGGGTTTTTTACAGCGATATCCAGGGCATCCAGCGTGGAGTAGACCATCCGGATATCCGCACCGTCTGCTCGCTCCTTTTCCAGGGTGGCGTCTCGGGAAGGGACGCGAAGCAGGTCTCCGAATGTGGTGACAATCACATCTTTTATCCGGCTTACGCGGATAAACCGGTCGATCTCACCCTGTGAGGTGACACATACCGGACACCCCGGCCCGGACAGAAGCGTGACGGTCTCCGGGAGCAGCCCCCGGATGCCGTTTCGTGAAATCGACATGGTATGGGTGCCGCAGACCTCCATGAGCCGCACCGGTTTCCGGCTTGCGGATTCAATTTTGGATAGGATTCCCCGGCAGATATCCCTGCTCTGGTATTCACTCAGATGCTTCAGCGTCACTGGACAACATCTCCTCAAAATAGGACAGGGTTAATTTTGCTTCTTCTTCTTCGATCATGCGGATGGCAAACCCTGCGTGGACAATCACATAGTCTCCGATCTCCGGATGCCGATCAACCAGGTCGAGACGAACCTCTCTTTGCACACCGCCGAGTGCCACCTGGGCCACATTTCCATCAATTTTCAGTACCTTCATGGGAACAGCCAAGCACATACGAAACTCCTGTTTTTTTATAAACGGCCGCAGCAATCGCTGCCTGGCCGAAAGAGATCCCGCCGTCATTGGTCGGGATTTTTGAATGGGAATAGATTTTAAATCCGTTTTCTAGAAGTGTCTTTGTCAGACCGGACAATAGAACGGCATTTTGAAACACACCACCTGATAAAACAACCCTGGGGCATCCGGTATCGCTTCTGATTGCTTTGCAAAGATCTGCAAAAAGCCGGATCAGCGTTATATGAAACCGGTAACTGATTGCAGAGACGTGCGTTCCTTTTGACAGGTCATCGACCACCGCCTGGATAATGGCGGATGTGGAGATCTGATAGATTGTCTTCTCTTTTTTAAATTCGAAAGGATAAGGTTTTACGTCCGATGCGGCAGCAGTCGTTTCCAGTTCAACAGCTGCCTGGCCTTCGTAGGATACCCGGTAGCGGATACCCAAAAGGGCGGAAACACCGTCAAAGAGTCTTCCAAGGCTCGATGTTTCAGGGCAGTTGATTCCTTTTTTCATCATATCGAGGATGAATCGGATCTTTGTCTTTTCGATGTGTTCAAACAGTGGCAATTTTAAATCCCAGAGCCCTTCGCCGAACGCGCGGTGCAGATAGCTGACCGCCATACGCCACGGTTCCCTGACGGCGGCATTTCCTCCCGGCATGGGTATGTAATCAAAGTGGGCCAGACGATCGAATCGGTCCAGGAGGGATAAGAGAATTTCTCCGCCCCAGATCCGGCCGTCGGTTCCGTAGCCGGTGCCGTCAAGAGCCAGACCGATGACGGGCGATTCGATCCCGTGTTCGGTCATGCAGCTTGCGATATGGGCGTGATGGTGCTGGACGCCGATTTTTTTCAACCCGGTTTCATGTGCGAATTTTGTGCTGAGATAATCCGGATGGAGATCATAGGCCACAATTTCCGGATCGATATCGAAGATCTGTTTCAGGTGTGAAATGGTATGTTCAAACGAATTTAAGCTGTCAAGATTTGTCAAATCCCCGATGTGCTGGCTGACAAAGGCCTGTTTGTCTTTTGTCAGGCATACGGTATTTGCTGTTTCCGCGCCGCAGGCAAGGATCTGCGGGAAATGGTTTTTTAGATAGACAGGAGACGGCGCATAACCCCTTGCGTGTCGAATCATCCGGGTCTTTTTATCGATATTCCGAACGATTGAATCATCGGTCCGCAGATAGATGTCGCGGTTATGGATAAGAAAAAAATCTGCAATCGATTCCAGGCGGCTGAATGCGTCGGCATTGTCGATTGAAATCGGCTCCTGACTGGTATTTCCGCTGGTCATCACAAGGGCTGTAAGATCGCTGTCGAGCAGAAGATAGTGCAGCGGGGTGTAAGGCAGCATGACACCGAAGTTACGATTTTGTGGTGAGACCTCGGGGGAAATGGAATTTGGAAGCCTTTTTACCAGTATGACAATGGGCCGTGAAGGTGCTGTCAGCAGTGCTTCTTCTTTAGCGTCGACATGGGCGATCCCGCGGATGCGATCCATGTCATAGGCCATGAGCGCCAGGGGTTTTTCTTCCCGATGCTTTCTTGACCGCAGCCGCTTTACTGCCCGGCTGTTTTCCGCATCCGCAGCCAGATGAAATCCACCGAGTCCCTTTACGGCAACGATATTTCCCTGTTTGAGCAGGGCGGCCGTCTCTGCAATGGGATCTGATGCAGCCGACGGCTTCTGATCCTTGTCCCAGAGTGAAACCTGGGGACCGCACACGGGGCAGGCATTGGGTTGGGCGTGAAACCGTCGGTTCAATGGGTCCGTATACTCTTTCATGCACGCTTTGCACATGTCGAAGTTTCGCATGGAGGTATAGGGCCTGTCATATGGGATATCTTCAATGATCGTATAACGGGGGCCGCAATTCGTACAGTTTATAAAGGGATATCGGTATCGTCGGTCCCCGGGTGTCTGCAGCTCCTTCAAGCAGTCGCGGCAAATCCCGATGTCCGGAGGTATCGATGTGATCTTTTTAGCATGGGATGCGCTTTTTTTGATCACGAACCCCTCATCGCTTTTTACCGCCATGGGCATGGTACGCATTTCGGCGATATGGGCAAGGGGCGGTTTTTTTGATTTGATGGCCTCGACAAAGCGATCCAGTTTTAAAGATTCACCTTCGATTTCGATATCGACCCCGGCGCTTGTGTTTAAGACATGTCCGCAAAGGTTTTTCGCATGGGCCAGGTTATAGACAAAGGGCCGAAAACCGATTCCCTGGACGGTTCCCTGGATGCCTATTTTCAACCGTCGTATCATTTCTCTTTTGCAGCGGACCGCAGCCACTCATACCAGCCGTCAAGGCCCTGTTTGGTTTTGGCAGAGACTTCAAAAATCTTTATTGACGGGTTTATGGAGAGGGCTTCGGATCGGATTTTTTCGATACTGCAATCGATATAGGGGAGTAGATCTATTTTGTTGATCAAAAGCACACGTGATTTTTGAAACATCAAAGGATATTTTTGGGGCTTGTCATCGCCTTCGGTAACACTCAACAGCATCACCTTGCAGTCTTCTCCGACATTGAAATCGGCCGGACAGACCAGATTGCCCACATTCTCTATGATAACAAGGTCCACAGGATCCAGATCCATCTGTTTAAGCGTGACACCGATCATGTTGGCATCCAGATGGCAGGCGCCGCCCGTGTTTATCTGGACGACCTGAGCACCTGTAAGTGCAATTTTTTCGGCATCATGGGTCGACTGGATATCCCCTTCGATGACGGCGATGTTCAATACGTTCTTTAAAGACAGGATGGTCTCGCTGATGAGCGTGGTTTTCCCGGCTCCGGGTGAACTCATCATATTGATTGCCTTTACCCCGAAGTCGCCAAAATATTTTTGGTTTTCTATAGCGATGCTGTCGTTTGCTTCCAGAACATTTCTAACGAGCGAAACTTTCATTCCATACATCCTTTGCCTGGTTAATTGATGACCGTTGGGTTGCTCCGGTTCCGGTGCGGTCATACACCGTCGATGGAAACGACCTCAAGTTCTTGCCCGGAGATGATGTCGATACCCGTCTTCCCGCAGAGCGAGCAGCTGAACAACCATCCCTTGAAATCGAACTCCTTGTCACACGATTTGCAGAATCCCCGTGCAGGGATACTTTCAATGATCAATTTTGAACCGGCAATGGGTGTCTCCCGGGTTAAACAATCAAATCCGAAGTGGAGAGACTCCGGTAGAATTTGCGTCATTTCCCCGACGCGCAGGGTGACGGTATCGACACGTGTCAGTCGGTTTTTTGACATCTCATTGACAACGATATCGATTATGCTCTGTGCAATAGACAATTCATGCATTTTGACGCAACCATCGTGGCTCCATCGACTTGAAATATGCACAATATATGCCGGGAATTTCTTGCCGATGCATTGTAGATTCCGGTTATGATTATCACATAAGCATATGGACGATCAATGAACATCATACGGGCTCTATGAAGTGACTAAAATTAAAAGTGCCTAAAATGCCTAAAATTATGGATGAGAATCATTAATATTCAATTTTCAATAATCAATAGTCATTTCCTGATTATCCGGGCCATCCAGTCGGCATACTGTTTAATACCTGCATCCAGCGTGTATTTCGGGGCAAAGCCGAGTTCTTCTTTTGCCCGGGTGATATCCAGCGCTTTGCACCGGGGCATGAGGGTGCCGGGGCCGATGTCGACGGAAACCGGAAAGTGGGTATATTTTTGGGTCAGCACCGCCACCTCGCCGACGCTGGTCGGCTGCCCGGTTGCGATGTTATAGATCCGGTGTTTTAAGGTGTCGGCATTAAACATCAACACGATTCCACGGGCTGCATCTTCAACGTGGGTATAATCGAGCTGCTGGTCCGCACCCTTTTCAAGTTCGATCCCTTCGATGCCCTCCAGTGCGCCAAAAGCGGCCCGGTATAGCGGAATAAAGCGGGAGGGGATTCGACCGGGGCCGTATATGAAATAGACGCGGCATATTCTGAAATCGAGACCGAAACTCTCTGCAAATTGACCGCCGATGTACTCTGCCGAAATCTTGGTGGCGCTGTAAAGATCCACCGGGTTGGGATGAAAAGTATCCTCAACGGCAATCCCGTCGGCAGCCCCGTAGACCGCCCCGGTACTGGTGTAGAGAACTTTCTCGATTTCAAAAAGACGGGCCGCCTCCATTACGTTGACCAGGCCGCCCACATTCAGATTGATATTCCGATGGGGGTTTTCCAGCACAAAATTGGCCATGATGCCGACGGTATGGATGATGCCGTCGATTTCATGCTGATGTGCTTTTATGGTTCCGGCCAGAAAGGGGAAATCCATGACATCCCCTTTGACAAAACGAATCTTGTGCGCAACCGTCCCAAGATATTCCGGGCCATGGGGATGGGTATCATAGACAATGACCTCTTTTCCCGCTTTTGCCAGAAGATAGGCAACCCACGATCCAATGTGTCCGTACCCGCCGGTAATAAATACAGCCATGACAGGACCTCCTTTCCATTAATGCTCTGATTCGTAAATACGGTAACGAAATTTTATCAGGAAAAACTATCCTGTTTAAGCGGAGATTTAAAGTTTGAAATTTGAAGTGAGTTAAAATTTTAGAATGTCGGCCACTTTTTAGGGGCTATCGATATAAATGCCTATGTGCGATTGCGGGATCTCCAGTATGCGAAACCGGTCAGCCCGCCGCCGACTATAAAACCGGTGGTATCAGACAACCATCCCGGTGCGATCATGGTGAGGGATGTTAGGAAGAAAACAATGCGCTCGATGGGTTTGAGGTCTAAAAACAGCCATCCGATGGAGGCTGCGCCCAGAAAATACAATCCGATGGAGGCGGTGATCACCGTCCATATCACCTGCAGGGGAGAGCCGATGCCGAGAAGCGCGGGTCCGAATACGAACATATAGGGAATAATAAAAATGGTAAGGGCGATACGGAATGCAACGATACTCGTTTTCCAGGGATCGCTTTTGGCCATTGCAGCAGCGGCATAAGATGAAATGGCCACCGGCGGGGTAATGGAAGATTTTGAAGCGCAGTAGAGAACAAACATATGGGCAGAAATCGGTAATACCCCCATGTCGATCATGGCGGGCGCCAATAAAACCGCCAGAACGATATAGGCGCTGGATGTGGGCATGCCCATGCTTAAAATGACCGCAATGATCATTGTGAAAATGAGGGTCGGCAAAAGATGCCCGGCGGAGATAAACAGAACCAGGGTACTCACCTTTAGACCGAGCCCGGTCAGGAGAATCATTCCGACGATAATACCGGCCGCCGCACACGCAGCACTTACCGATCCGATGAGGTGGGGGGCTGAGGCCATGGCGGCGATGATGATATTTATGATGCGCGATCGGTTGCGGCGATCGAATAGCGCCAGCAGCAGGATCAGTGAAATAATGGACCAGAAACAGGAACGGCCGGGTGTGTACCCCCTGAGCAGAAAAAAAAGCAGAACCACCACCGCGATCATCAAATAGCCCTGCTGTTTGATGATGTCAAATGCCCTGTAAACCTTTTCAGATGGATCATCGCTCAGGTTGAGTCGCTTGGCCTCCAGGTGAACCATGATGTAAACGGCTAGAAAGCATAAAAACGCCGGGATTGCGGCATAGAGAATCACTCTGAGGTAGGAGATGCCCAGGAATTCCATCATGACAAATGCAGCAGCTCCCATAATCGGGGGCGTGAGCTGACCGTTTGCCGAGGCAGCCGCTTCCACACCGCCTGCAAATTCCGACGTGTACCCTCTTTTCTTCATGGCCGGAATCGTAAACGACCCCGTGGTTACCACATTGGCCGGTGAGCTTCCCGAAAGCATTCCCATAAATGTGCTGGCCACAACAGCGACCTTGGCAGGCCCGCCGACCGTTCGCCCGGTCATGGAGCGGGCCAGCCGGGTGAAAAACTCCCCGCCGCCGGAATGAATCAATAGGGCTGCAAAAAGGATAAACAAGAATACGAATGCGGCTGTAACCCCCAGCGGTACACCCCAGATGCCGTCTGTGGTAAAGTAAATTTTTTCAAGGATCCGACGGAAGGAATACCCCCGATGCCAAAAGGGATAGGGAAGATAGGACCCGAGCTTGGCATAGACCAGAAAGACCAATACGACATTCACCAGCACCCACCCGATGGTACGACGGGTCGCCTCAAGAATGACAAGGATAATTGAAAACCCCAAGACATACTCCAGGGGTGTCAGCGGTGTGATATTGACGATTCGCGTCTGCACGTAGTCGATATTGAAAAACAGGTATCCGCATGCCATCATCGTCAACCCGCTCATGAAGATGTTCCATATCAGGCTGAAGCGCTTCCACTCCTTATCTTTGGAAACCGGGGTGGACCAGAAGATGACCAGGAATGCAAACAGCAGGTGTATCGGGAGATGAAAATAGGTTACCGGCTGACCCAGGTAGGCCACCGTCAAGTGGTAAAGCGACATGGCGAGTGCGATTAGGGATACCCAGCGGGCCGTTTTTTTACCGGAAACCTGCTCGATGCGATTGAAGATGTCATTAATGTGACGCAAGAGAAAGGGTTTTTCAGTATCCGCCGGCGTATTCAATATTCAGAGACTCCACATGTCAGGTTCCGTGTTTAGACATAAAACAGAAGACCGGGATACGGATACAAGACCGTATCCCGGTTCAGGATTCGAGACGGCGGCCAACTTACTTGATGACGCCGATTTCTTTATAGTAACGTTCCGCGCCGGGATGTAAGGGGCAACCGCCCAGCTTTACGATGCTCTCCTTGGTCATACCCTTTAAGGAGGCATGAACTTTCTTTAGAGCATCCAGGTTTTCCACCAGTGTTTTGGTGATCCAGTAGATTTCTTCTTCAGGTTGTGCGGCCGATGTCACGAGAACCGAACCGGTTCCGATACCCTTGACCGGTTCGGTCTGACCGCGGTACATCTTGGCCGGCAGTGTCACACGTACGAGTCCGGGATTTATCTTTTGAACTTTCTCATATACCGCATCACCGACATCCAGAAAGCGCATACCGATGGTTGTGAACAGCTCGCTGATGGTTCCCCCCGGAAATGCCGTGGTGGCTGTCATACCGACGGTGTTGCGGTCTTTGATCTGGTTTGAACCGTAAGATTGCCCCCCCACAAACAATTTGAGGTCTTTTTCCGACAACCCATTGGCGGTGAGTAAGGTGGCAAAGGCATACTGGGATCCGGTGCCGACCGGTTGGGTCGCAAATTTTTTCCCTTTGAGCTGATCGATGCCGGTGACACCGCTGTCCTTTGTGACAATGACATGGGTAAAGCTTGTGGCAAACAGCAAAATACCGCGGGTGTCAGTAATCTTTTCCGGAAAGGGTTTTTTCCCGGACCGGGCCAGCGGCGGGACGAAATCGAAGCTTATGGACAACTGGGCCTCCCCCCGGCTTGCCTGAATGACATTTGCAATGGCCCCACCGGTTTCGACATTGGTTTTAACCCCGTTATCCCCCAGTATTTTCGCCAAACCAACGGCTTTAACGTAATCGTTTCCGCCTGATACACCACCGACGATGGTGAGTTGTTTCGGCATTTTTCCGCCCGCAGCAAATGCCGCCGGCAATGCAACGCTTAAACAGAGCATACCGATAGCCAATAAAATCAATGTGATCCGGAATGATTTCATGGTGACCTCCCAAATTAATAGATTAAAAGAAAAAAGACTAAACCGGCCTCATGTGTCATTTGTATCGTATCATCACCACGTATGAACGGAAACGAATCGATATTAGAACAGGAATTCCCAGAGATGGACGACTCGGTTTGGGTGATGGTATTTTAATCCGCCAGAGGCGGACAAGGGTAAAATTCCCCGCCCCTTGTGGCGTTACAATAATTTCCGATGGATACCCCGTTGCTTGCTGCGGGGTGGTTTATCCGGAGTCGATGCTTTCCCCGTCAGAAAAGTGCTGAATCTCCCATCGACTGGTTCTCCGATACTCATAACGAACAACAAAATGAATGTCAAATTGTAAACACGGGCGAGTCGCTGTATGCTCTTCATAAGACCATGTTGCAACAGCACCCTATCCATCCTATCAACGGCATCTGCTGCTGGATAATGCCTGTCGATATAACCGGCTATAATGGGTGTTGCATTTTTCTATAATTCTCAATATAGGTTTCTGGGTTTGCAGCAAAATCAGATCCGGGGTCGGAAAGCATTTCCTGCGTAGCGCGTGGACACCTCAAAGCGCCTCCCGGCGGACCGGAAACTGACCAAGGAGGGCAATCCATAGCGATGAATTTTTCAAAGGATATCCGGCAACCACTTGCGGTTTTGTACAGCGAGCAAAGCCGCGAACAATACATTCAGGCGGCGAAAGAAAAGGGTGCGACTTACACCTTCACCGATTCATGGGGAAATAAAAAGACCTGGTTGAAGGGAGAATATGCCTATCTGGCTCCTAATGCAGCGTCGGTAATCTTAAATCGGTTCAATCTCAAACACGATCTGATCACCGAAGCGGTGCTCCTCAAAGAACAATTGTCCGGGTATGGGGCCGTGGTTATTCCCAACGCGTCACATCTATCCGAAGCGACCATCGAAGAGATTCAGCGATGGTTGAAAGAAGATGGCGGGCATCTTGTTGTCACCGGAAAAACAAATCTTCCCGGGCACGTATTGGGTATTGAGCAACGGACGGAAATCCATCCGGCAGGATTTACCGGGTGGCGGTGGTCGCCGGGGACACCGTTTAGTGATCTTCGCGCTTGGGAGCAGGATATTATCACAGGCTATGAGGGCTTTACGGCCAATCGTGTGGTTGCAACCCCGAAGGCAGGCGTTCCGGCCGATCTATACGAATACACAGGAGACGTCTCATGTGCCGATACGGCTGATAAACGCCGAATCGGTCCTGCCGTGGTCTTGACACCCAATTCGGTATATATTACCAATCAGGTATATGAATTCCTCGGCGGGATGATGCAGGGGCATATCAATATTGAGCCGGTCCGCTACTGGGCAAACCCCTTTCACTGGGGGGATGCGATCGCCATTTTCCTGCGCCACCTGATGCGGGAGGCCGGGTTGAGGCCTTTGTGGCAAACCCGGCTCCGGTCCTTCGGCACCCATGACGGGGTACTGTCCTTCCGACACGATGTTCACGGACACTCCGAATTCGGCATGCTTGATTATGAGATCCAAAACCTGATCCCGGCTACCTATGATATCGAAGATCCTGATATTTCAACCACTACTCAGCCTCATCAGGCGAAAGCATGGGTGAAACGGGTAAGCAAAAACAATTTCATCGAACCGGCGCTTCATAACGACAGCAAAGAAGGCGATCCGCCCACCGGTGTGTACGGAACCCATCTGCATGAGCTTGTCGTCCGGGCGGAGAAGAATCTCGGATTTCCGGTCTATACCTGCGGCCGACACGGTGGCGGACATATGCATCCGGAAACCCTGGATGCCATGGACTACCTTTACGCTCACAATGATTCCATCCTTGGGCTGTGCACCTTTTCATTCTATCATATGCTGGAGTATGGCGTCCAAAACCCGGATATCGTTAAGCTGGGTCGCAGCCTTACCTATGCCTCCAGTCCATACCCCTCTGTGGCCGCCACCGGCTTCTGGTTTCCCTTCCATCCGGCCGTTACCACAGACAAGGAATGGCGTGTTCTAAGGGGATGGGACCGGACCCATGCCAGTGATTGCGACTACGATGCGTTGGATGCCATCTTAAACGGACACAGCGCGCGCATACCGGTGCCCGGAGACAGACTGGAAAACGGTGTATACGCCATTCAATTCCATCCCCAGTTCACCACGGATCCGGCGGAAAACAACGGACAGGGAACACTCGGATACGTGCGCTACGCGATTAATATCGCCGAACGCAAAAACTATTGGATCGCCTCCCAGAAGGATCTCTATCAGCGGCTCCAGGACTATCAGGATCTATTGTTTCATGTGGCCCAGGACGGTGGCGTCACCCTCTACAATCCAACCGATAGGGCCATTACCGGTATGGTGCTGGAGCAGAACAGGGCCTTTGGAAGCGTTTTGGATGGTGATGTGGAACTGATCCATGTTGTGGATGAGCGTTTTATTACCATCCCGCCGCTCGGACCGAAAGATCAGAAAACGCTTCGTTTTGAGGCCCACCGGACAGAAGCGCCGCGAATTCTCCATCCCGGCACGAAAGGGGTCATCATTCTTGATGCCCGCTACCGTACCGATGATGAAACCATCCGCCTCCGCGTCAGGGTCTGTCGAGAGCAGGGTTTGCAGATCAGCAATACAATAAAAGAGGCTCGTTATCAGGTAAAGGTCGGTTCCGAAGAACCTTATGAGGTGCATTCGGAGGTTCGTGGAATAACAGATGCGACCGTTCAGGTAGACGCCGGTTACTTTGTTCCTTTCATCCGCATCAGGGTGCGCGGGGATGAAAATCACTTTGTGGAAAAGGATGTTGTCATTACACCTATGGGTTGAATCGATACTGCAGCCCCATCTGTTTTTTGAAGGAATAAATTATATGAACAACTTCTCACTCGGCATCGATATCGGCGGAACTTTTACCGATATCGTTATCCACGATCCCGGTACCCATCGAATCCTTGTTTGGAAAGAACTCACCACGCCTAAGAATCCGACCATCGCTGTGATTTCAGGTATCAGGCAATTACTTGAGCGTGAATCCATAAGACCTTTGAGTATCGGCCGGGTGGTTCATGCCACCACCCTGTTTACAAACGCCCTCATCGAACGAAAGGGCGCTAAAACCGGCCTGATCACCACAAAGGGGTTTAGGGATGTACTCGAAATCGGGCGGGAAAGGAAATACGAGCTTTATGACCTGTTCATCCAGATGCCGGCCCCTTTGGTTCCGCGACATTTACGAAGAGAAGTGGCAGAGAGACTGAGCGAAAAGGGAGAGATTGAGATACCGCTCGATGAAACGGCGCTCATGCAGGAAGCCGATGCCCTGGTGGCACGGCAGGTTCGATCCATAGCAATCGTTTTTTTACACGCTTACGCAAACCCTGTACATGAGCACCGGGCGGTGGCGCTTATTTCAAGAAAATATCCCGACCTATACGTCACCGCCTCATATGATGTGACGCCGGAAATTCGAGAATACGAACGGGCTTCAACAACCGCGGTCAATGCGTTCATAAAACCCCTGGCACAGGAGTACCTGAATCTTCTCTCGCAGAAGATTGAAGAGATCGGCATCAAGGGTGCTTTCTTTCTGATGCTTTCAAACGGAGGCCTTACGCATATCGACGAGGCCAAACGATCACCGGTTCAGCTCCTGGAATCGGGTCCGGCCGCCGGAACCCTCGCCGGATCTTATTTCGGCCTAAAGAGCGGCCACCCGAACGTGCTGGCTTTCGATATGGGAGGAACCACAGCGAAGCTGAGTCTTATCGATGATGGGGAACCACAGGTGACCTACGCATTTGAGGCGGCCCGGGAGAAGCGATTTATGGAAGGCAGCGGGTTGCCCATCAAAATTTCCACCATCGAGCTGATCGAAATCGGCGCCGGAGGCGGATCCATCTCCCATGTGGATGACCTTGGGCTCTTGAAGGTGGGGCCCCAGAGTTCAGGGGCAGACCCCGGACCTGCCTGCTATGGCCAAGGCGGGACACAGCCGACGGTCACCGATGCCGATCTCATGCTCGGATATCTGAATCCTGATTTCTTTTTAGGCGGCAGCATGCGCATCGAAGCCGGAGCTGCAAAGGAAGCAATGGCGTCGCTGGGTGAGGAAGCGGGACTCAGTGTTCAGGAAACGGTTTGGGGTATACACAATATCGTCAATGAAAACATGTCGGCAGCCGCATTGGTGCATATCTCGGAAAGAGGGAAAGACATCAATGACTATGCATTGCTGGCAACCGGAGGCGCCGGACCTGTCCATGCATACAACATGGCAAAAAAACTTACCATTAAGAAACTTATATGTCCGCCTGCCGCCGGAGTCGGATCTGCCGTGGGACTGCTTATGGCGCCGGCTCGCATCGACCGGGTCATATCCATGGTCTGCCGGATCGAAGAACTGGATTGGCAGGCTTTCGAGGCGCTTTACAAAAAACTGGAAAAAGACGCTGTCGACGTGTTGTCTGCAACCGGTGCGGACATCCCGCAAATAGAGACCCATCGCCTTGCGGACATGCGGTATGCAGGACAAGGATCGGAGATTGTCGTTCATCTGCCTCCGGGGCCCTATTCAAACGATGACGAAGAAGCGATCGTCACGGCATTTGAAGACACCTATCGGCGACTGTTCTCGCGCATACCACCGGATGTTTCCATTCAGTTGGTGAATCTGAGGGTTTCGGTATCAGCGCCCATGAGCGGTTCAAAAATAGAATTTTCAAGTTCTGTACAGGGAGCCGGAGGCGCCTATAAACAGAAGCGCTCTGTTTTTTTTGAAGAAAAAGGCGAATATGTTGACACCCCGGTTTATGACCGGTACCGCATATCGGTAGGTGAAATAATCGATGGGCCCGCAGTGTTTGAAGAGAATGAATCGACACTGATCATCGGACCCGGCTCGGTTTGCCAGGCGCAACCGGATGGAAGCCTGGTCGTCACCATCGGTTAGAAACCGATACCGGATAAATTGGAAACCACAAATATCAAACATGCTTAAATTGGCCACAGACCCACACGGACATAACCAGACGATTGGCAATTTAAGGTACCAATGATCGAGACTTGAGGGAGGACGATGTCATCTATTCAATCGAGCAATCGCAACACTTTTGATGCGGCAACCCTGCAGGTGCTTTGGACTCGCCTCATTGCGTGCGTGGACGAAGCCGCAGCCGCCCTTGTAAGAACCTCTTTTTCAACGCTGGTCCGGGAATCCCATGATTTTTCATGCGTAATTACCGATGAACTCGGCCAATCCCTGGTCCAGGCCACAAGAAGCATCCCATCCTTTATCGGGACCTTGCCGGAAACGGTCAAACATTTTATCCGGGAATTTCCCCAGGAAGATCTACACCCGAATGATGTGCTCATTACCAATGATCTGCATCAGGGAACCGGGCACCTGCCGGATATCACTTTGGCCAAACCCATCTATTTTGACGGGAGGCTGATCGGATTTGCCGCAAGTACCGCACACGCACCGGATATCGGCGGCAAGATCCGTTCGCCGGAACCGAGGGAAGTATTCGAGGAAGGTTTCCAAATCCCCATCATGAAATTCCAGGAACGCGGCAAAACAAACGAAACCTTGATCACATTGCTGAGAAAAAATGTTCGCACGCCTGACGCAACCGTGGGAGACCTATGGGCTCAGATTGTGGCATTGGATATGATGGAAGCACGGGTGCTCCAGCTCATGAAGGCTTATTCGTTCAAGGAATTGAGGCCGCTGGCCGAGGAAATCCAGGGCCGCTGCGAACGTGCCATGCGCAAAGCCATCACCGATCTTCCCGACGGAGAATATCACAGTTCACTTAATACAGACGGACTCATGGATAAGCCGCTTCATCTGGAAATGACGCTGACGGTAGACGGCGACACCATCGATATCGACTATGCCGGGTCGGATCCCCAGGTGGACCGGGCCATTAATGTCTGCATGTGTTATACATACGCCTTTACGGTCTATGGCGTGAAATGCTGTACCAGCCCGGATCTGCCCAACAATGAAGGCGCCTTTCGTCCCATTACGGTCCGAGGGCCTGATGGGTGCGTGGTGAACCCGGTTTTCCCGACGGCCGGCGGTTCACGCATGCTGGTCGGCCATTACCTGCCGATCCTGGTGTTCGGCTGTCTGGGGGGTGTTATCCCGAAACAGGTGATGGCAGCCTGCGGATCCCCCATGTGGGGGATGAATCAATCCGGTGTAGATGATGAGGGCAAACCTTATGCGAACATGTTTTTTTACAACGGCGGTATGGGGGCCACCTATCGGCGCGACGGCACCACCTGCTTGAGCTGGCCGAGCAATGTTTCCTCAACGCCGATCGAATTATCCGAACAGCTTGCACCTCTTAGGTTCCACTACAAACAGCTCCGTTCCGATTCCGGCGGGCCCGGAAAATTTCGGGGCGGACTCGGCCAGGAGCTACTTATCGAGAGTCGTTCCGATCGCCTCATCGCCGTCTCTTTCCTGGCGGAAAGAACCATTTTCCCGGCATTCGGTATCGAAGGCGGTCGTGACGGCGAGGTTGGACGGCTCAAAATAAACGGAGAGGCGACGGACCCAAAGAAGCAGTATATAATGAAACACGGTGAAACCGTATACCTGGCCACCCCCGGAGGCGGCGGACACAGCGACCCGACTTCACGGGATCGGGACACCCTCGAACAGGATATAAAAATGGGTTATGTCACCCGAAGGTCCGATTACGAATAAGTGATAATTGACCGGTCTGTCTTCTTCACCTCTGTCCCCTGAGCACCGGGGCCTTAACGTCCTCACCGATATCCAGTCCGGCGGGTATAAAAGATTCTCGACACATTCTGCCATCAAAAAATCGATGCTATTCAGTTTCAGCATGCGTAGACGCATTTTCAATCTCATGGGCGGTCTGGAACCTGGTTTTTTTGCCGAAATTGGGTTTGCATAACCAGAGCCACGCTTGATTCTGTCAGACGTATCGAAGGTTTTTGAAAACGATGATATGTTCACATAAATGGATGGTATCGCAGATTAAACTTTCTTAAAGATAATGTATCGATTTGATTGTCACAAATCGTTTTGGAATGTCCCCTTTTATGATTTTTCAATACAAGGTTATTTTGTAGCATGAGTTGATTCCTTCTTTTAACCACGGAATCCACGGAATGCACGGAAAAAAAAGATAAAGACTTCTGTGTATTCTGTGTATTCTGTGTGTTCAGTGGTTTCATTTTCTTTTTATTACGTCCCAATACCCACCTTTATCTGGTCCTACACGCCCGAGCCGGCCTTGTGTCTGAAGATTTTTTATGTTTCGTTCAATGGAGCGTGTTGTGACGCCAATCGACTCTGCCAATTCCGAAATCGTGATGTATTGGTTGGCTGCAGCGAGACGGAGAATTTTCTCCGACGTTTTCTCCGACGTTTTCTCCGACGTTTTCTCCGGCACTTTCTCTCCAGTTTTCTTCCTGGTTTTTTCCCTAGCCCCTTCCGGCTTCTCATCGGTTTTTAAATAGGTTGGCCGCGGGAACTCCAGGGTAAACATAGTATCAAAACGAATGCTGACCTTAGGGCAGTGTTCCCTTTCCAATGCGTTGCGGATACGCTCTATGCCGGTTCCCATTTTTTCGATATAGTCGCATCGCAACATCAAGTCTGCAATAAGAGGGTTACGGCAGACACTGCGCTTGCCGAAGTCCTTGGCAGTCAGGCCCTTGGGCAGGCCCCCGGGATTGTATATTTCCACCCGGTCATCAAAAACTTCCACCATCACCTGAGCGCCTTGCTCCAAATAGTCCCGGTGGCATACCGCGTTGACCATGGCCTCGCGCAAGGCGACTTCCGGCAGTTCCAGAACCTCTTTTCGGCGGGTGCTTTGGCTTGTGATCTCCCAGCGAAGTTGAAGGTGCTTTTTCAAAAGGCTAAGGCTGATCGTTACAGGGTAGGTCTGCATTGTATCGAGGGTTTTGTATCGGTCGTCGAAAGGTAAAAATATATCCATATCAATCTCCTTTATACAAGAAAGAAACTTACGATTCAGTTTATGGACCGGGTGAAGAAAAGATCGGCGGTATCTGGAAGCTGGATGCACCGGCAGGGCAGGGCGAAGCCCATGCAACCGGAATATTTGAAAGATCCCGCTAATTTGATACGCTTTTCAGTTTTTATTTAGCAGAGCCAAGCAAATGTTGTGGTTGGTCTGATATAAGAATAAGCAGGCACCTGAAATTAAGGATAGGCGTGGATTTGTCAGACGTATCGCAGGTTCTTGAAGGGGATGACATTCTAATCTTTTGGATGACTATCTGAATAATCATCATGCTGAAAACGTCGACTGTTTCACCCTGCCTTTGACAGCTTCCAGTTAAGATTGCCGATATACTGGTGCTTGATTATTATGAATACCCAATGTATTCTTGGCCTTATTGAGATTCAAGGATAATGCAAGCTATTTTTGACCTTTGTGTTCGATGCTATCACAATTTTTGACACAGCTTGGATATTCTCAATGTCTGTGGTTTGGCGGCTGCAAGACGGAACACAACATAGGGTATACGCCTCCTTTTAATTGTATGGCAATAGGAGCAGAAATTATATGTTAAATATCAATAGCACCAAGGATAACTATGAGAATCCAGTTGAGATTGCCGAAGGGGTTCATTGGGTCGGCTTCTATGACGCACAGTCTGGTTTGCACTGCAATCCATATCTTATTGTCGATAACGAAGAGGCGATAGTGATAGACGGTGGTAGCCGTCCGGATTTTGCTACCGTGATGATGAAAATATTGCAAACAGGCATAAATCCCGATCAGATTAAAGCGCTTCTGTATCAACACTATGACCCTGACCTTTGCGGTAGTGTTCCCAATTTTGAAGATATTATAGAAAACAGAAGTTTAAGAATTATTTCAGATGTATCCAGTTTGATGTTCATCAGGCATTATTCAGTATCTTCCTTAATGGTTTCAACCGAAGATGTAAATTATCGCTATCGATTTTCCTCGGGGCGTATGCTTCAGTTCATCAATACGCCCTATTCGCATTCGGCAGGCAGTTTTGTTACGTTTGATCAGAAGAGTGGTATTCTTTTTACAAGCGATATTTTCGGCAGCTATGGCTCTGAATGGGAGCTGTTTTTAAAGTTAGGGCCGGAGTGCATTGATTGCATAGACCTTTCCAGATGTCCGGAAGATAGAGAAAATTGCCCGATCAAGGATATATTGAATTTTCATAAGACTATTATGCCTTCCGGAAAAGCGCTAAAATACGCACTTAAGAAAATATTAGAAATTCCATTTACTGCAATAGCACCACAACATGGAAGTATTATCAGCGATAGAGACATACTGAGATATGTTTTCGAGCTGCTGATATCACAAAGAAAAATCGGGATAGACCGTATTGTTGAAGACGAAAACACCTTGCATTTTTCAAATCTTAGAGAGCGGTTCGAAAAAGATGAAAATTAAAGATTTATTAAGAGATCAGATAAAAACATCAAACCCGAAGATCCCTCAACACAATCAAATCATAACAACCCTATTAGAGTACCTGGCTGACTTAAAGGACAACGGCATAAACCAACGGCTTCTCGGGGTATTGGTTTCTAAGTATGCTTTAGCAGAAAAGCAGCTCAGAAATCTTAATGATGAATTAATTGAAAAAAAGCGACGCTTGGATATAGACCTAAAAGCTGCAGCTGAAATCCAGAAGAGTCTGTTGCCCCAAAATACTTTTGTTGTGGAAAACTTAGAGATTGCATGGAAATTCAAACCATGTGAACACATGGGGGGCGATATTTTTAATATCTTCCAGATAGATTCCGAACACCTGGGAATTTACATGTTGGATGTTAGCGGACACGGTGTTCCTGCAGCAATGATAACTGTCTCGGTCTCCCAGTTTTTACAGCAAAAAATAGTCCAGTTGCGGAAAGACAAGGAAAATTCCTTATTAATGACACCGACTCAAGTGTTCCACGTTCTAGATAAAGAGTTTCCTTTTGAAAGATTTAATAACTTTTTTACCATCACTTATATTGTCATCAATATTATCAGCGGCGAAATGATATATAGCAATGCAGGTCACCCATACCCCATCCTTTTACGCAAGAACAGTACAATGGAGCTATTAGATAAAAAGGGGCCCGTTATAGGCATGGGAGACATTAATACCATAAACGACCGTAAATTCGGGTTCGAGGAAGGCCAGCTTAAAATTGATCCGGGTGACAAACTGTTTATTTACACTGACGGAATAGTTGAATATCAGAATCATAACGAGGAGTTTTATGGTGACGATCGGTTCTATAGAAATTTAAAAACCCTAAAAAATGAATCCGTTCATAATATAATCGATCAGTGTATTAGATCTTTAATGGAATTTGGTCATAACACAAGGCCGCAGGATGATATTACTTTGTTAGGTTTGGAGTTGAAATGATCGGTGGGTGGGGTTTGAAATTGGTCAGATTCCGGAAAGGTTAATCTTTATTTATGTCACAGAACGATGATCAACGGTGAGACTTGCTTGGCGTTGAAATTCGACCAGTTCCATGGGCGTAAAACCGACATGACAGATAGCAACGCGCACTATTAATTCTTTTTGCCGGGTGTTGAAAACCGTCATGAGCGCTGGCAGACAAGGCAAAATCCGACGAAAAAACGGCTCTCGCAATAACCTGTGATATCCAATTCCCAACTCACTGGGATTCCATGATCATTATCCTATGGGTAAATTTTTATCTGCCCAATTTATTGAGGATACCGGATGTATGTTTGGATTGAAATGCTTCGAGTAAGAGTGCAGATATTCAAATCTCATCCCACCAGTTCGGTACCTGTGTTATCAGTTATGGATCACAACCCCACCCAAACCTTTGATAAGAGAATAATACACCATAGAAATCATGCCTTTTGAAAATTGAGGTACCTTACAAATTTATTTGGCAATAACCGGATAATTCAGGACTTTTTAAGCATCTACCGATTGACAAATAGCATTTTTATGGAAATAAGAAACATGTTGGACATCAGGGCATAAATACATTATGAGTGAAGCCATGGCAGAATCATTTTACCGCATTGCCGTAGATATCGGCGGCACCTTCACAGACGGTGTTCTGGAAAATCCGGATACGGGCAGGATACGGGTTGCAAAGGCGCTGACCACCCCGAAAGATCCCGGGGAGGCTGTCAGCAGAGTGATCGGCGATCTTCTGGAATCCGTGGATACGCCCCTTGCAGATTCGAACGTGCGCACCGTCGTTCACGGGACCACCCTGGTGACCAATGCACTGATCGAACGGAAGGGGGCGAAAACGGGACTCCTGGTGACCGAGGGCACCCGGGATGTCATCGATATCGGACGCGAAGTGCGATACGACCTTTACGACCTTGGGCTGGAATTGCCGAAATCGCTCGTTCCGCTGGACGCGCGGTTGGAGGTTGCTGAAAGACTCGGTGCAGACGGCAAGGTGCGCCGTCCGCTGGAAGACGATGCCATAGAAACAACCCTTGACTGGATCGGAAAAAATAATTTTGAAGCGGTTGCCGTCTGTCTGCTTCACTCCTATATCAACGACGCCCATGAACGCATGCTGACAGACGCCATTAAAGTGCGGTTTCCGAATCTTTCCATCAGCCCATCCTATGAGGCGGCGCGGGAAATAAGAGAATACGAACGGATGTCGACCACCGCTGCCAATGCCTATGTTCAGCCCCTCATGAAACAGTATTTGGCAAAGATTGGCGATCGGCTGACACGCCTGGGTATTGCTGCGCCATTGCGGATTATGCTTTCAAGCGGCGGGTTCACTTCCGCAGAAGCGGCCATGGAGATTCCCGTCCTGCTCCTTGAATCGGGCCCGGCAGGCGGTGTCTTGAGTGCAGTCAATGCCGGTCTGCAAACCGGATTCAAGGATGTCCTCACCTTCGATATGGGTGGTACCACCGCAAAGGCCTGTCTCGTAAAAAACGGCGCCCCCTCGGTGGTTCACAGCTTTGAGGCGGCAAGGGTGCACCGGTTTAAAAGGGGCAGCGGGTTTCCGATGCTGCTTCCCAGTATCGATCTGATTGAAATCGGTGCCGGCGGCGGGAGTATTGCTTCCGTCAGTGCACTGGGGCTTCTGACCGTCGGGCCTGAAAGTTCAGGGGCCGAACCGGGTCCGGCCTGTTACGGCCGAGGGGGTCGACAGGCCACGGTGACGGATGCGGATCTTTTGCTCGGGTATCTGGATTCGGATAATTTTCTGGGCGGGGAAATGCCGCTTTGTGTCGACCGTGCTGAATCCGCGGTGGCGTCACTTGCAAAAACCCTGGGCATGGATCTGATTCAGACCGCCCGGGGAATCCATGACGTTGTTAACGAAAATATGGCCGCCGCCGCCCGGGTTCATATTGCAGAAAAAGGTCATGATCCGAGATCCTTTACCCTGGTTGCAACCGGCGGCGCCGGCCCCGTCCATGCGGTTGAGGTCGCACGAAAACTGGGTATTCGACGCATCCTTTGTCCCATTGCAGCGGGTACCGGTTCCTGTCTGGGGCTTCTTGCGGCTCCGGCACGGGTGGATCGTTCATGGTCCAACCCGTGCAAGCTGCCCGATATCGAATGGGAAAAGATAAACAGAGCGCTGAGCCGTCTATGGACCCACGCAAAAGAAGAACTCCATACGGCGGGCGCCGAAGACGCCTCGATCCAGTGGGACATAGAGGTTGAAATGCGGTACGCGGGTCAAGATGACACCGTCAGTGTGAAAATTTCCTATCAAACGGTGTCGGCAGATCTGGCGCCCCATCTCGTTTCCGAGTTTGAAAATCGCTACATACACTTCTATGGGAGAACCGTTCCCCAGGCTGAAATCCAGGTGGTCACCTGGCGGTTGACCGGCCAGACATCATCCGGGATCCGGCGTTTTTCCATGGCATCCCCATTGAATGAAGATGCGGGATCCGTCCGGAAACGTCCCATATATGTGAGCACCCGATCTGATTTTTCAGAAGTAAACGTCTTTGACCGGTACGGGTTAAAACCCGGAACGGAACATCGGGGCCCGCTGGTGATCGAGGAGAGAGAGTCAACCCTTGTCGTAACGGTTCCTGCAAGGGTTCGGGTGCTTCCTGATTATAATATTCTGGTCGAATTGGAGCCATGATGCCTCAAATGGAATTAAACCCGGCCAATCTGGAAATTCTCTGGACACGGCTGGTCAGCATGGTGGATGAGGCAGCCGCAACCTTGGTCCGCACCTCCTTTTCAAGTGTTGTGCGCGAATGTAATGATTATGCGGTGGTGCTGCTGGATGAAAACGGGAGGCTGCTGTCACAATCCACTTTCAGTATCCCGTCTTTTATCGGCACGCTTCCGTCCACCGTGCGGCATGTGCTAAAGGAATTTCCGCCGGAGACCCTGAAACCGGATGATGTTTTTATTACCAATGACCCCTGGATCGGTACCGGACATCTTCCGGATATCAATATCGTGGTACCGATTTTTAAAGATAACCGGATGGTGGCGCTATCAGCCACGGTTGCACATTCCGCCGATATCGGCGGGCGTCTGCGATCCCCCGGCATTCGCGAACTGTTTGAAGAGGGGCTGCGAATACCGCCGTTAAAGCTGCTCCACGCCGGAAAAACCGATCCGGCCGTGGAACGGATTATCCGATCGAATGTGCGGGTACCGGAGCAGGTCATGGGAGACATCTGGGCACAGGTATCTGCAAACCGTATGCTGGCCGGGCGTCTCTGTAATCTGCTTGAAGAAACGAAAATAAACCTGAATAGACTGGGTAAAGAAATCCGATCGCGTTCCGAAGCAGCCATGCGATCTGCCATTGCCGATATACCCAACGGTGAATACAGGCATCGGTTGAGCGTGGACGGCTTCACCGACCCGATTGTCATTCAGTTGAAGATCGTGGTAGAGGACGCGCGCATTTACCTGGACTACACCGGATCTTCACCCCAGTTGCCCCGTGCCATCAATGTGGTTCCGAATTACACGTTTGCCTATTCGGCGTATGCGCTGAAATCGATTCTTTCGCCGGATATTCCAAACAATGAGGGCAGCTTTCAACCCATCGAAGTATTTGCACCCATCGGAACCATACTAAATCCCCGTTTCCCGGCGCCTGTGGGTGCCCGGGCCATGACGGGCCATCTCCTGCCGCCTGCCATCATGGGCGCCTTGAGCCGGGTGGTTCCCGATAAAGTCGTGGCGGCGCCCGGGTCACCGCTTTGGGCGTTTCATTTGTCCGGAGAACACCAGGGGCAACCGTTTGCGTTTGTCTCCTTTCTCAACGGCGGCATGGGCGCTTCCAGCTATCGGGACGGGCTCCCGGCCATCAGCTTTCCCAGCAATCTTGGCAACACCCCCATCGAAGTAACGGAATCCCGCGTGCCGGCAGCGGTCATACGAAAGGCACTTCGACGGAATACGGGCGGCAAGGGGCGCCATACGGGAGGGGACGGCCAGACGTTTGAGTTTGAAATTTTAGGGGATTCCCAGGTGACGATATCGTTTATGGCAAACCGTCTTGAGTATCCGGCAGAGGGTCTGTTGGGAGGGAAACCGGGGGCCGCGGGTGCTGTTCTCCTCAATGGAGACCCCCTTGATCCCAAGGAACATTCGGTTTTGAGCCCCGGTGATCGCATTACGCTGTCGACACCCGGCGGTGGTGGATTTGGTGCTGCAGATTAAGAATAGAAGCCTGGTACGTATGACCATGCTTCAGTTACCGCATGAGGGGATTTTCTTTGTTGAGAGTTCATTCCCTATTGAAATTTCAATTAACAAATCCCAAAAAACAAACAAATTTCAATGACCAAAATTCAAATTTTCAAACACAAAAACAATCACCTAGTACCCGTTTGGATATTGTAATTTGGAATTTATTTGTAACTTGGTGCTTGGGATTTGTTATTTCAGGTACCAAACACCAAGGCATAACCGCTAATTTATCGACTGGTCCTGAAAATCCGGTATTGGTTAATAGAACAAATGCACCCTTCGCATTTATCCACTTCCCTATGATGCCATCTTTCCAGGTAATAATTTCTTCCATACCAATGTCAATCCGATGAGCGCAATTCCCGTGATATCGGTGACGGGCCCGTGCCAGACAAGTAAAAAACCCGAAGCAACCAGGAAAAGACGCTGGGCCCAATCGATTTTATCCCAGAACCAACCCTGTATTCCGCCGCTCAGCGCAAATATCCCCATTACCGCCGTTGCACAGGCAAAGACGATCCCCAATTTTGTACCCACCAGCACCAAGGCCGGGTTATAAACAAACATGAAAGGGACCAGATAGCCTGCGGACGCCAGGAAAAACGCCTCGATCCCGGTTTTGAGAGGATCGGATTTTGCCAAACCCGCACCGGCATAGGCCGCAACCGCAACCGGAGGGGTGACGTTTGAGATGACGGCAAAATAAAAAGTAAACAGGTGCGCCGCGTAGGGGTCGACGCCCATTCGGATGATGGCGTTGGCGCCGATGGTTGCCGTGATGACATAGGCGGCGGTTGTCGGAACACCGATGCCGAGTATGATCGCCACTATGGCAACCAGAACAAGGGCGATGAACAGGATGCCATGAGAGGCGGCCACAATCAGGCTTGCAAAGTTTAGTGCCAGACCCGTATGCGTCACCACGGAAACGATGATCTGGGCGCCCACAAGGGCCATGGCCACCATGACGGTGTTCTTGGCGCCCTTGACCAGGGCCTCGACAATCTTTTTCGGCGTCATCCGCGTTTCTTTTCTCAGGTAGCTTATTGCCACGGACAAGAGGATGGATACGAATCCTCCCATCAGGGGAGAATAGCCGATAATGAGCAGATAAAAGAGGACGACCACAGGGAGGAAGGAGGTCGCCCGGGGCAGCACTTCTAATAACTTGGGCAGTTGCGACTTCGGTTCCCCGACCAGCCCTATTTTCAAGGCCCTGAAGTGGACCATCATTCCCACGGCAAGAAAATAGAGGACAGCGGCGATCGCCGCCTTGATGGCAACCGATACATATGACATCCCCAGGGTCTGGGCCATAATAAAGGCGGCCGCCCCCATAATGGGAGGCATCAGCTGACCGCCCGTTGATGCCACCGCTTCTACTGCACCGGCAAATTCAGCCTTGTATCCGAGCCGCTTCATCATGGGGATGGTAAAAGATCCGGTTGTATACACATTGGCCACGGCCGAACCGCTCACCGTGCCAAAACATGCGCTGCTGACAACCGCTATTTTGGCAGGCCCGCCTCTTGTGCCGCCGGCCAGGGCCCGGGCGAAGTCGGTATAAAAACTTCCGACCCCTGTTTCTATAATAAATGCGCCGAAAATGACAAACAGCGCCACATAGGTTGCGGAAATTCCGACCAGCACACCGTATACGCTCTGACCCGTGAGCAGGTAAAATGTTTCGATGTGGCGGTCAAAGGGTATTCCCCTGTGATGAAAAAAACCCGGAATATAGGGGCTTAGAAGACTATACAGAATGAAAACGACGATCAGAATAGACATCACCGGCGTGACGGCTCTACGAACGGCCTCGATTACCAGCAGAACCACCAGGGTCCCCAGCACCAGTTCAATGGGAAGGACGTCGTCCACCAATTCAATGCGGGCCTCGATTCGTGAGGTTTGGACAACCACAAACAAGGAGGGGAGAACGGCCAGGGCCGCCAACAGCCAGTCCCAGATCGGTATCCGGTCTTTGGGTGCATCTTTGCGGGCAGGAAAAAGCAGAAATGCCATGGGTAGCAGGACCATGAGATGGATACCCCGCTGTATAAAGGGGGCATACACCCCAAAGGCCGCCGTATAAATGTGAAAGATGGAAATACCAACACCCAGGACCATTATGATGGCGCCGTTCACGCCGCTGAGCTCTCGCATAGATCTTCACCCCTGATAAGTGCCGAAGTGCCGTTCCCGACAGAAAGGGGGCATCTTTCAGCCCCCTTCGGTTCATCGTCTGATTTTTTAGAAAAGACACCAGGCGATTTACTCGCCTTGGCCGGAACACCCTGTCGTTTGAAGGAGATGACCGGCAGGGTGAATCGCGCCGCAGCTCAAGGCACGAAGGCAGCTAGGCTTCGGCGCAATTTATCATTTATACCCTGCAGACAGCTCGAGGGTGCTTCATTTCATATATCCCATCTCCTTGTAGAACTTCGCTGCTCCCGGATGCAGCGGACCGCCTGCATCTTTCCAGGAGTCCCGACAGTCCCAGGTCTTAACGCTCTTGTGGATCGAGCGTACTTGATCCGCATTTTCACACCATGTCTTCATGAGCTTGTAGACAATGTCTGCCGGTGTCTTGGCATTGGCGATGATCCCGGTTTTGACGGTACAGGTTTGCAGGTCTTTTTCGACGAAACCATAAGATCCTGTCGGAATGATCCCGGGCGCCAGGGACTTTTCCTTTACCAGGAAACGATACAGGTCATCGGGAAGGGGCAGGAGTTTCATTTTACGGCTCAGCAGCACTTCCGTAAGGATCGGACTGGGGATGACGATGTTGTCGAACATGGCATTGACATGTCTGTCTTTGAGCATGTTGACCCAGTCGCCGTAAGGGGCGTGGAAAACTTTTCCTCCGCGATCGGAGATATCCTTTTCCGTTAAACCGTAAAACTTGAGAATCTGGCCGAAAATCCAACCCGTTGAAGTCGATGATCTTCCGGTGATCACCTTGAGGGGATAATCGGATTTAAATATTTCTTCTACCGAATTTACTTTTTCATCCACCGAGACGGCGAAATGCAGGTAGTTGGTGCTGAAGCCCATGGCCACGACTTCGATACCGGAAAACGGTTTTTTATAGGGATCGTTGCCGGACAACGCCGCCGCAATCAGCATGGGCATGGCCAGGCTCATGTCGACCTGCCCGGATGCAACCCTTCCCGGGTTGGAGACACCGCCGCCGGGCACCACATCGATGCTGATACCGGCCTTTTGCTTGGCAATCTCCGCCATTCCGCTGATCAGCGTGTACCATCCGCCGCCGACCCCTCCTCCGGCTGCGACAAACTTATCCTGGGCCCAGGCATTTTGTGTCAACACGCCGACGGATACGGATAGGATAAACCCCAGAACAATTACTGATGATACGAATTTCACGGTTCTTTTCTGGTCGCGCATTTAACACCTCCTTTGGTTGTTGTGGAAATGGGCATTAGATCTCTCACAGAGCCCGCAGAGTACGCAGGGAAAAAACAATAAACTCTGTGATCTCTGCGGGCTCTGCGAGATAACATGAAAATGTTTACAATCAAGTAAATTTCTGTTGGCCGAAACTATAACCAACCCCCAATTTCGATTAACCGTTCAAGCTATCCTGCCTTATACCTCAGGGTATTTGCTAGAACATGCACTCAAGACAGCAGCCCGGTGATCGTTTCTATCTTTTCAACCGCGTCCAGGCGTTCAATGAGGTCTGCCGCCCGAATGAGTCGGTCTCCGGGGAGGATACCACCGGTTTGATCTAAAAACCGCTCGCGTACTTCCTGGAAAGTAAAGGGGTTCTCAGGACTCCCCCTGATGATGTCGACTTTCTCCGTATATTGGTTCCCGTCGTTGCACCGGATGGTAATTTGTGCATTTCCCTTCTTTACATCAAAAACCGAATCACCTCTCAGTGTGGTACGTTCCAATAGGGAGCTGACAACGGGACTCTCCATGGCTTTTTGAATATCTTCAAAAAGAACGAATTCCGTCAGGGTTCGGCTTCCCCCTTTGAAAAGACCGGTAACGGTTGCAAACGGAATGCTTGACTGGGCTTCGATGACATCGACCGGCTCCTTGGTAGACAGGGCCTCGGCCATTTCGTGAGATGTCACGATTTCAAGGGCGGCAATATCTTCGGCCCGGAGATTGTTTTCAGCGGCAATTTTTGCGGCCGCCTCAACAGAAGACTGCGTATGGCGGCTGGTACAATGCGGTTTTAAATGCACTTCCATCGTCTTCCACCGTTGCCCCAATCCGGAGATGATGGCTTCCATATCCGTGCGATCGGAATAAGCCCGGCAGAACCCTCGCTTCCCTTCGAATACCTGACGAGGGCCGGTAAGACCGCCGCCTGCCAGCAACGCTGCCTCCACGCCCCCTCTGGCGGCTTTCCCGGCATGGAGGTACTTCACCATTCCCCCTTTGATCCAATTTGCCAATCCGGAGGCGTAGGCAGCAGCAAAGCTCAGGGCATGAGCCGTCTGTTCATCCGAAAGCCCCAGAAGATTCGCTGATCCCGCAGCTGCGCCAAAGTACCCCATAACCGCCGTGCTATGGAATCCACGATCCCCAAAAAGGGACGGCTGCATGGCTTCTCCCAACCGGGTCATGACTTCATATCCCGCAATCACGCCGGTGAGCAGTGATTTTCCACCCAGCTCTTCCCTTTCTGCCACTGCCAGCACCGCCGGAATGGTCGTTACGCCCGGATGGTGGATGGCACCCACGTGGGTATCATCATTTTCCAATCCATGGGAAGTGGTTCCGTTCACATAGGCGGCATGGACGGCCGGCAGCCGGTCCCCGAATCCAATGACGGTACTCTCCTCTTTTCCCCCAATTCCCCGAAATACCTGCCGGGTGCGTTCTCCCCAGGGTAGCCGTGAACCGAGGATGGCAAGGCGCACAATATCCAGTACAAACTGCTTCGCTTTTTCAATGGGTTCGGGCGGAATCGCCTCATATGTCAACCCGGCGACAAATTCAGCCAGGTCGCGGCAGGTTTTTTCTGGGATCATATTGCCTCCCCTGTTCTAAAAGCCGTGGCACATTCTGGAAGAATCACATGCATCCATCTTTGGATGCGTTCTCGTTTCTACCGTAAGGAAGGGACATAAAATAAGAACTGGACGGCTATCGCTCAAAGCCGATACTGATAATATTCGTATCGGTTCACCTCCATATTGTCAAGGTGTATAACCCGGACAATTCGGGTAACCGCATCGGTTTGAGTCTATTCACCTGGACTTTGTGACGGTATCGGCTTCCTTTAAAAACCGCTCACTATACGACTGGAAAACTGCAAGAGGAGATACCGTCAACATGCGAAACCCTTTATCCAGCACATCGGATATGGTTTCGGTACCGGCCGGGCTGTGGACGACCTTACCGGCTTTTACGGACTCCGAGACGATTCTGTCGACATGTCCTTTCGCCACCGCCGGGTCCGGCCATCCCATGGAATGGGCCAGATCCAGCGGCCCGAGGTCGATAAAATCGATTTCGGGAATCGACAGGATCTCATCCAGATTTTCGACGCCGTCGATCTCTTCAATCAGGCATCCGATCATCGTCTCCCGGTTGATATCCAGAGACCACTGTTTTGGGGAACTTGCAGCAACGTCCAGAGTGTAATTGCCGCCCCGGCTCCGAAAAAAGACCGTTCGTTTGCCCTCTGGGTGAAACTTTGCGGCATCGATCGCCGCCCTGGCATCCGCCGCCGAATTGACCCTTGCGACCAGAATGCCCTGGGCGCCGCCATTGAGTGCATGCAGAATCAACTCGGGGTTGTTCTGCATCCTTACAATGGGCGTCATATCATGGATGTTCGCCGCGCGGATGATATTCTCCAGATCCCGCCCGTCGAACAGGTCATGCTCACAGTCTATGACCGCAAAATCAAACCCGAGGGCGCCCGCCAATTCGACGACATTCGGAGCATGAACACCCACCGTCACACCATAAACCACTTCTCCCGCGCTGATCTTGGCTTTTGTTTTATTATGCCGGGACATCTTTTCCTCCTATCAACCGAAGCATACTCAAATGGACTGTCGGGGTATTCGCATAAACCCCTCGCCTTAGACACACTGAATGGGTAGAGGGCCGGATCGTTATCCGATGATACAATTTCATTGGATAATTGTAAAGACATAGGGCTCGATGATTACGGTCAGTGTGGTGGAACCTTGTCTTTTTCCGCTTTTGCCGGAAGATAGGCAACCCACGACCCAATGTATCCGTACCCGTCGGAAATAAATGCAGCCATGATAAAAACTCCTTTTTCCAAGATCATTTTTTGATCTTATCAAACGGATAGATCCTGAAACCAGATTGTTCAGGATGCGCTACATCTTTATAACCACCGATGTTATGTCATCCTCAATTTTCACCCCGCTTATGAATTGATTCAAGGTGTCAAAAATTGCATCAATAATTTGTGCTGCGTCTGAAGAGGCGTTTTGACGAATTGTATCTATGATTGGCTCTTTGCCTAACATTTCTCCCTTTTTGTTCCGTGCTTCCCAGATTCCGTCTGTACTTAGGAAAATGATTTGGTCATTTGAAAAATCAGTTTTCTTATTGTCCTCATAGACCCATTCGCCATCCACACCCAGTGCGATTCCCGATCCGCCAAGCTCACTAAATGAGTCTGAACCAGGATCATAGACAATGCCGGGCTCATGGCCTGCCCGCACCCATTCGATTTGCCCTGTTGAAGTGTCGAGGATCAAGAAAAACATCGTCATGAATTGCCCGGAATCTTCAACATCTGTAGCCAGGTGGCGGTTTACATCGGAAATGACATTGCCAATGCTGCCCGGTAAAGATACCCGCTGCCGCAAAGAAGACCGAACAGTGGCCATGAGTAAAGCCGAGGGGATACCATGTCCGCAAACATCCCCGATAGCCACGCCGATTTTTTGTTCAGCAGCGGTACCAATTCGTATAAAATCATAATAATCACCACCGGTTTCATCACAGTAGACGCTTTTTCCGGCTATATCGAATCCATTTATTTTCAGATTACTTTTCGGGAGGAGATTCTGTTGTACTTCTTTTGCCAGATTGAGAGACTGCTGCATCTTTTCCCTTTCAATCAGGCCCATGGTCATTTCATTGATTGCATCACCCGTATACCCAATTTCATCATTGGAAAAAACCTGAACACGTTTGTCGAAGTGACCGTTTCTTATCCTACGAAGCGTCATAATAATGTCCCGGAAGGGGATGCTTAGGTTGCGACTGACCAGGATCGTCAGAGAAATCCCGACCCCGATAAAAATCATTACATTGATGTTGATCGCCGTTTGCAGTTTTGCAAGCGCCAGGGCGGGTTCGTGTTCACTTTCCATGATTCTTTTCAGAATCAGGAATATGCTGCTCAGGGGAATCAGGTTACATGCAAGGAGCAGAGCCAGGAGGCGGGTTCTGATTTTAATTCGCATCGTTTTTGGAATGGCAGACAGGCCGCCGCCTGGAAAGAAATACGGCGCCAGCCGTTTTTGCAGTAAATGCTCGAGCAGAAAAAAAGCAATGGTGACGGTGATCAAACCTGTACTCAGGTTACCATACAGGCTGTCATGGACCAGCTCTGTTCCATAATCATAAGCCCAATGGATCGTGGCCCATACAATTGCTGCAAGAAGCCACATGCTAAAATCCAGTGCGATTAAGATAAATGGCTCGTTTAGCAGCCGCTGGCGGGCCTTTAATTTAACATTCTGGGGGACGGATGTGTGATTGAACCGGGCATTTAAGTATTGGCGGATCGGTTTTTCATAGAGCAGTGTCACCACCGTAACGAAAGAAAATGCAAATGGGCCAAAAAGCGCGTTCGTCCAATGGGCGATGGGGGTTTCTAAAATCTCTATCGCAAACGATTCCTGGATACGTACCATCAAAGTTTTTACTATGAATACACCGGTGAGGTTGGCAAGACTGTTGGCGACGAGCATCTGGTTTTTAAGATAGATGAGTTTTATTTTGTTCATGACTCGATATCCTCTAAACGGAGAATTTAAAAACAGTAACGAGGGGAGGGGCTATTCCAAGTATATATTCATATATCCAATCAATCTAGACAGAAATCAACCGATTTTCTGAGTGTCCCGGGTAATGAAAACCATACGAATGTTTGATCATGAACGAAATTATCCGGTTCGTCTATTTATGGGCGAAGCGTCGATATGGGTGAGACGAAATCAGAGCACAGGCCCGAGCATGGCGATGGTGTTATTCCATAGGCGCCGGCGCCAGGTCCAGCGCGCCACAATTTCCGAGGTGACCGGTTTGGATCTGGCGATGTAGCTTTTCTGCCGTTGACGCATGGCTTCAGTCAGGGTTCGGTCGCAAAGCAGGATATTGTTCTCGTAATTGAGTTCGAAGCTTCGGCGGTCCATGTTCGCCGAACCGATCAGTGTGACTTCCCCGTCAAGGGTCATGGATTTTGTATGCAACAGCCCGCCCTCGTATTCGAAGATATGAACCCCGGCAGCGAGCAGATCACGATAATAACTTCGACTGGCCGCACCGACGATCCATGAATCGTTCCTCGCCGGAAATATGATGGTCGTATCGACTCCGCGCCGGGCGCTTGCGCAAAGGGCAGCCTGCATGGGTTCGTCGGGAACATAATACGGTGTCGAAATCGTCAATTTGCGACGGGCGGTGTACATCAGCGACTCGAACATTTCGGGCATGGCGGAGTTGCGGGCGGTGGGTCCCGTACCGATTACCTGTGCCGGCAGCCCGGGCGGAGTCGGCGGGATGGGCTGCCTTAGCAGATCGCTGATATCTTCGTCCACTTCGCTCATCCAGTCACCGGCAAACAGGTATTGGTTCTGGCGGGCGATGGGTCCCTCGAAGCGTATCATGGCGTCCACCCACGGTGCATACTCTGCCTTGACAAGAAACTCCGGGTCGGCACAGTTCTGACTTCCACAATATGTGATGCGGTTGTCTATGACAACAATTTTTCGATGATTGCGCAGGTCGATACGCCCCTTCAGGGGACGCAGCAGCAGGTTGCCGATCGGCAGGGCCCTGGCCAGGCGGACACCGGCGTTGCGCATGGCCGGCCAGTGTTCCGACTGGATCATTATGTGCGAACCCAGGCTGTCCGCCATGGCACGGCAGGTCACACCGCGTGCTGCCGCCCGTTTCAGCGCCTCTGCCACTTTGCGGCCGTTGTTGTCCGGCAGCCAGATGTAGAACAACAGGTGGACATGTTCTTTTGCGGCATCGATATCCGCCACCAGAGAGGCGATGGTTGTGTTTGAGTCCTGCATCAGGTGCGCCCGGTTGCCGCCGATAGGGTCGAAGCCGTTGACCGATTTTCCGACTTGAAACAGATGTGCGTACCGCTGCGGCACATCGGCTTGCAGATTGGCTCCATCGACTCCCGGAGTGCCGGCTGTTTCCGGCAGTCGCGAGAGGACCTCCCGTTTCCGTTCCACCCGTCGTCGGCCGATGTTTGTTTCACCCAACAGGATGTATGCAAAGATGCCCAGCACCGGCAGGGCGATGATGACCACGGTCCAGGCGATCCGTGATGCCGGTTCCCGATGCGGGCGCAGCAGCACCCTTACGATGAGCGCGATCACGATGAGCACGTGAAGGGTCAGGAAGAGGACGCCTGTATATAAACCTTGACCCATTATTTACCCCCCCACCTCGACAACGAAACCGGCCGCTTTCATGATCTCTTTTGCAGCTGTAATCTTTATATCGTCAGGATCTAACCCGCCGTGGTTCACAAGGGGGTATGAGCGCCCCAGGCGTCTATATTTGACCCGTCCGTATTCATGATATGGGAGCAGATGCACCTCTCTTACCGTTTCAAGGGATTTGACGAAACGGCAAATCGCCTCCAGGTTTTCGGCATCGTCATTGATTCCGGGTATCAACGGGACCCGCACGATCATTTCTTTTTCCGATTTTGCAGCCCGGAGCGCATTGTCCTTTATAAGGTGATTTCCGGCTCCGGTAAGCCGGCGATGCTTTTCCGGTTCGGCATGCTTGATATCGTAGAGAACCAGGTCGCAATGATCGATTAATTTCTTAAGATCGGGCCATGGGCATGCGCCGCTTGTCTCGATAGCGGTCGAGATCATCTTTTCCCGGCAGCGTTCTAAAATTGCGGCGGCAAAATCGGATTGGCTTCCCGGCTCGCCCCCGGAAAGGGTTACCCCGCCGCCGGATTCGTCATAAAACATACGGTCCTGCTCGATGGTGTCCAGCACATCTTCTACCGAAACCCGGCTGCCGGCCATTTTAACGGCGCTGTTCATGCAGATATCCGCACAACGGCCGCAAACCCGGCAGCGGTCTCTGTCTATGGAAACCAATCCCTTTTCCATACGCCGGGCCCCACCGGGGCAGGCCTCCAGACAGGCGGTGCAGGACGTGCACCTATCTCCAAAAAACATCATCTCTATGCCATGGGCCTGGGATTCCGGGTTGCTGCACCAAAGGCAATGCAGGGGGCAGCCTTTTAAAAACACCAGTGTCCGGATACCGGGCCCGTCGTGAATGGAGTAGCGTTGAATATTGAAGATGATACCCTTTCGCCAAGGGTCCTCTTGCGCCTTACAGGGCATATTCAGTCCGTGAAATAATGTGATCCTGGAGGGCCTGATCCAGCTCAACGAAAAAAGCACTGAAGCCGGCGACCCGGATCAGCAGATCCCGGTGTTTGTCGGGATGTTCCTGGGCCTTTCGGAGGGTTTCGGCACTGACCACATTGAACTGCATATGCATCCCCTGCCTGGCACCCATGGTCCGGATCAGGGATATAAGGCTCTGTACGCCTTTTCTGTCCTGAAGGGCTGCGGGGTGAAATTTTAAGTTCAAAAGGGTCCCATTGGCTACGATGACGTGGTCCACCTTTGTAACGGATTTTACAACCGCAGTGGGGCCGGATATATCGCAGCCCGGGGCAGGGGATATTCCGTCGGCCAACGGCTGCATGCTCCGGTGACCGCCGGGAAGTGCGGCCACCCTGCGTCCTAATGGAACATTTGAGGATACCGGAAAAAGTCCCGGACGGTACCCGCCGCCACGCGGGCAACGGTATTTCGAAACATTCACACAGAAAAATTTGCCGATTTCTCTGGCAATCAGGTCCGCACGGTCGTCACCGTTCCCATACTTGGCAGACTGCTCGTTGAGCATCTTGAGAAGTCCCTCGTGCCCCTTGAAATCATCCTTCATGGCGCGATTCAGCTCTGTCAGGGAGATCTTCTGCCGAGCGAACACAAGCTCTTTTACGGCGGTCAAGGCGTCTGCGGCATCCGCCAGACCGATACCGGAAACACCGATATGGTTGTAATCGGCGCCGCCTGCGGTAATATCCTTGCCCCGGGACAAACAGCCACCTGTTATGGCGGAAACAAAGGGGGTCGGCAGGGTGTCGGCATGAATCGAGTCGCAGGTGTTAAGGACGATGACCATATGCCGGATGAAATAGTCGACCTGTTTTCTGAAGGCATCAAGGACCTTTTCATAACTATCCAACTCTGAAGGCGTGCCGGTTTTGGGCCCCATCCGGACACCGGTCAGTAAACAGACACCGTTATTGAGGGCGAGCTCGACGCATTTCGGCAGGTTGAACATACAACCGTTTGCCCATGTATATGAGTTAAACACCGTGGCAGGCTCCACACAGCCGCAAAGTGCGTAATTACGGGCCTCTTCGAGGGGCACACCGGTTGCGAGCAGGGCCGGTATCGCAGCCTGATCGAAAAATATTGCCGGTTTTCCCCCTCCCAGCTTTATTAAATCCACAATCGCCGTCAAAAATTCAATCGGTGTATCCTGGTGCACCCTTACACTTAGAGAGGGCTGGTCGAACCGCACGGTTCCGTCGGCAACCAGGCACATATAGGACAGCTCATTTGTGGCATCGGTACCATCCCCATCGACACCACCGACAACCAGATTCTGAGACATGTTGTTGCCGGTGCCGAAGGACATGTCTTCGAGGCTTCGATTGTCAACCAGTTTAATAATCTCGTAAAACTTGATCCAGAAACAGTTCAGAAGCTCCTGGGCATACTCTCGCGTTATTCGTTTTTGAGTCAGATCCTGTTGATAGTAATCATGAAGATACCGGTCGAACCGGCCCGGGGAGATGGCCAGACCGTCGGTATCGATCTGTATGATCAGGTGTGTAAACCAGAAGGATTGCAGCGCCTCATGATAGGATTCCGCAGGAGATGCCGGAATACGCCGGCATATGCGGGCGATCTCCTTAAGCTCCTTTCGGCGTTGGGGATCACCCTCCACATCGGCCAATTCGGATGCTTTCCCGGCATATCTTTTGCCAAAATCGGCGGCGGCTGCGCAGGCAATCATAACGGCTTTATAAAAATGGAGCTTTCCCAGGGCATTTGGCTCCGTAGGATCGAGCCGTGCCGCCAGATCCTCGGCTTCTGCACGGATACCATCAAAACCGAGTTGCAGAACCTTTGGATAGTCCGCCAGTAAATGCCCGATGGCGTTTCGGATAAAAAGATTGGGTGAAATCGGCGAACACTCAAATCCCAACACGTTTCCGGTCTCTTCCGGGAGATTGGCGTACACCTGGTGGTGAACGGTTTTCGGTTTCCAGTACTGCAGATTCTTCAGCAGCGCCTCCTTGCCATCCGAAGGAACCTGGACGCGCTTGAATTTGCGTCTTCCGAAAATTTCCAACTGTTCTTCAACCCAGACCGCGCCGGTCTCGGGGAAAACAGGCACCCCCTTTATCCGGCCCGTCTGCTGCCCCACAATGAGCTCCCCGTCCCGGATGAGAAGCGTCATGTTTTTCAGCACATGCGCGAGTGCCTTTGCTCGCCGAAGAATCAGGGGCTTGCCTTCGGTGTTCCGATAGGATTCCGTGACCAGACCGGCACGTTCGTAGCAGAGTATTTCATCTGTAGATAACAACTCCTCACGTAGCGCCCTGACTCTTTTGCTGGGTGTGAAATCTGTCATTTATATTGACCCCCATTGTTAAAACAAACGTAGAACGATCCTGTCCGGACCTGAATTTTGAAGCGCGCAGGTTGTCAGGTTATATCCGGGTCTAAATCCAGAAGACCCGCAGACAGCAGTTTTTTTGCAATCTTATAGATGTCTTTTTTGTCGCCTTCTTTTCTGATGCCTGCAGCAAGAACATAAACGATCACGGTTTTTTTATCAATTTTATAGATGATCCTGTATTTTCCCGCCACATGTGTTGAGCGGAAACCGGACAGGTTTCTGGTTACGCTACGTTACCCAAGTTCAAAGGTCGTCACCCCGAAGATGCCGTTGGTATCTATCTTGGGGTTTTGGCCGGTGTACATTCTGGCCGTCTCGAAAACTTTTCCCATGCGGTGTCGAGCTGCCAAATCGATTGCTGCCGGGTTTTTCTCGGGTACATCCAGATATATCGCAGAACCCGGCTCGGCATGGCATGAAAGGCCGGTAAAAAGTGTCTCTGCAATGTCGCCGGTGTCGGCAAACAGCGGGCCGATCTTATATCCCTTCCGGCACTTCCGGATAACCCCGTATCCGCAGACATCGCCATCTTCAATAAATGCCAAAGCCTTTGACTCGGGCAGACGGGTCCAGCATCTTAAAAAGTCCTGTCTTTTGACCGGGAAAAACCGCCGGTCATAAAGACAGACGGCATCCATTAATGTGTCGCTGATAACGGATATATTTTCGCCCCCCCCCGGTTCCGGTGCGGCAACCCCTTCATACCGGATATTCCGGTAGGCCAGATTAAATCCTGACTTTTTATAGTTTGGCTGCTGCTCCACGACACCGTCAAGGCCGACATTGTGTCCTTTCAGATAGGCCATTGCGGCCTGCCACAGTTGAATGCCGAATCCCTGACCGCGATGTTTCGGATCGACAATGTAAAACCCCACAAAGCCGAACATGCCTTTGTAGGAGACCCCGGATACACAACCGATCGGCTCGTCACCGAGCAGTCCGATAAAAAAACCGTTCGGGTCCGCTTTAAAAAAACAGTCCGCATCGTGAAGTCCGGGATTCCAGCCCTCATTTGCAGCCAGGTTTACGGCAAAATCCACCTCGGACCGCTCCATTGTTCTGATGACAAACGCGTCTTTTTTTTCATTCATATCGATTCTCCTCAAATCATAAAACAATCCATCCAATCGAGCCCCATGTGGATCACAAGTCCGATTCCGACAATCCGGGTCTTTTTAAAAACGGTCAAAGCCGCATAGACAAATAATGCTGAATACGAATGGAGCGGGTGGAATCCGATGCTGCAGCGATACGGGTCGTAGATCGGATCGGCAAGGAGATGGTCGAAATCCACAACCATTGTCGCAACCATGACAAACCAAGCGTATCGCCATTGCCTGGCAAACGCTGCCCGAGCAACCACGCCCGGTACGATAAAATGAAGTAATAAATGTGCAACTGGACGGACCATAGACGATTATCGACGGCGGGTAGATTGGGCTCAACCGTTTTCGATGAGCAGTTTATCCCTCAGAATCAATGCTGCGGAAACAAATACCAGACAATCAACATAGATACTTGCCACCCAGAACAGATAGCCGAATACCATGGTGCCGAATGTATATTCCGAGCCGGCGGACAGCGGTCGGATCATCAACGCCAATATCGACGGGATCAACGACAGGGCAATTAGCGGCATACTGAACTGGAAATTACCCACCAGACATTTGACACCCAGAGGGATACATTTAAGCCTTTTTTTCATTAAAAAAACCAACGGGATTACATAGATCGTAATAATATCCACGGAAATGGAGGTTATGTTCTTAAAAGCGCCTGTCTTGGCCTCGGCATAGATACCCAGAAACGACATCATCAATGCCGGAACCCCGATGACGACACTGACGATAAAATAATTAAACCAGTGGGCCCTGAAGATATCCGGATATGCCGCCGGCCTGTTATGGGTGACGATTTCAATGTATTGGCCGTATACCAGGGGGTACAGGACGAACAGAAGGAATACGGGAAGAAAAAAAAGAGCCCCCGGGTTTTTTTCAGGGTCTTTTGGAAGATAAAACAGGAGTCCGACAACAACGGGGATAAGAACCGGAATCATATTTGCCCTCAATACCGCCGCAGCCTGAAGGATGTATCTGTTTACATCAGTTATCATGGTCTGTATCCGTATACCTTCATTTCTTCGAATTCTCAAACGAGAAAATAATCTTTCCCGCATCCCCATGAATCTGCTGAAACGCCCTTTTGTAATCGGCAAGGGGAAATCGATGGGTGACGATTTCCGACAGGTTTAGTTTTCGAGCCTGGACCAGGGCCGACAGGTGCTCCCATGTCTCCCAGATTCTTCTTCCGAAGATCCCTTTTATCGCGACCCCCTTTAGGTTGATCTGTTTGGCAATATTTATGGAAACCGCTTCTGCCGGATGACCGATGGTAACAAGTCGGCCCTCCCGGCGAATGATATCAAACAGATAATCGTAAACCGCTGCAGCACCACTGATCTCAAGCACCACATCCGCCCCGCCTCTTTTTCCGGCAATCTTTCCGACCTGCTCAACGATGTTGCCGCGTGTCGGGTTCAGTGGAATCGCGCCGAACCGCTCCGCCATGTCCAGCCGGAAGTCGTTGACATCGATGCCGATTACCCGGCCGGCTCCGCAGATTTGTGCCATCTGGATCGCGGTCAATCCGATGGGGCCGCATCCGGTCACCACCACCAGATCTCCGGCACATATTTTTGCCTCATCAATGCCCCGCATGGCAACACCTGCCGGTTCAAACAGCGACCCTTCCTCATAGGAGACAGTTTCAGGCAGGCGGAAGACGACCCGTTCCGGTGCAACGGCAAAATCGGCAAAGGCGCCCGGGTAGGTGATGCCGACCAGGTCCATATCCTGGCAGTTATGCGCTTCCCCCAGACTGCATTGGTAGCAGGAACCGCAGGGAACATGGGTTTCCACAGCCACCCGGTCCCCGACGGCAACGTCCTCGACCCCGGGCCCCACCTCTATGACATCCCCGGCGTATTCGTGCCCGAGGATCAGCGGAAACTTAATTGTAAAATTAGACGCTGCCGCATCCCAGTGGTAAAAATGGATATCGGTACCGCATATGGCCCCGGCTTTAACTTCAATCAACACCTCCCCCGGTTTCGGTTTCGGTGTATCCATCTCGATTAAATTCGCGCCGGGCCCGGGCGCTGTTTTTACCAATGCATTCATGTTGTCTCCTGAGTGGCTATTTTTTTCACGTCGATACGCTGTTTTTGGATGCGTTGGTTTGTGCATCAATGGTCGTCATCCAAAAAGAGAGCGATTCCCTGGTAAATTCCCGTATGAGCTTCCGGTTTCTTTTTTTTATCCCCTCCAGGATCAGTTGATGACTTCTAAAAGCCATGTATGGATCTTCAGAAACGGTTTTTTCAATGGATACCCTAAACAGTGTGTAAATGGCCTTTCCGAGCATTAAAAGGAGTTTGTTATCGGTGATTTTGAGTAGGGTCATATGAAAATTCATATCCATATCCCGAAGTTCTCCGGAATCCGACAGGGCTTCGGCGGCGGCTTCTTTAATCCGGTTATTGGCGCTTTCCAGTTCCTGGATATCCGCAACGGTCGCTTTCTGCATGACCATTTCAGCCACGCATGTATCCAGATAGAGCCTGAGTTCAACCAACTCCTTTGAGGTCCCCTGTTCAAACACCAGACCCATTATAATGGGGTTGAACACCGATTCAGACCTGGTTTTGGGAATGAAGAGGTCACGATCCCTGCGGATCTCCACCACCCCGAGGGCTGAAAGCGTTTTCATCACCTCGTGAATCGTATTTTTGTCAGTATGGAATTGCTTCGCAAGCGCAGCTTCAGTGGGCAGGCTGTCGCCGGTTTTCAGCTTTCCGGACAGAAGGCAATCGGTGATAAAATTCATAATGGACGTGGGGATGGAATCTTGTTTGGGCGGTTTCGCAATGTCCGGGAGGGGCGGGTTTTTCATATGCATGCTCCTGTGCAAGACAGATTGCAATAAGAATACAACATCCTACGACAGAATTTTGGTGTCAAGATTTTCTTGGTAAAAATAATTATTGACAAGCCGTATCGAATTTGAAAGACGATAAGACTGTTAGATTGTAATACTGTATACAATTTTGATCCGGACAGACTGGGATCGGGTATCGGCCATGAAAATTACCCGCTTCACACATCCACACGTCCGATCCCCTTTAGAGCGTATTTTTCGGATGCCTGATAAAGAAATGGATGAATCCATGCAGCAGGGAAACCTTACACTTAAAATCGATGCCATAAAGACCACCAGCGAGGTCATCGCACAGAGTATCAAGGAGATGATCTTCCAGGCGGAATTTAAACCCGGCCAGCAGCTGGTGCAGGAAAACCTTGCACGGATGTTCGGTGTATCCCGCGTACCGGTGCGGGATGCCCTTCAGGTATTGATAACTATGGGGCTCGCGGTCAACGTGCCCCGCCACGGGGTCATTGTCCGCCCGCTTTCCCGGAAGCTTCTGGACGAGCTCTTCGAGGTTCGGAAGGTCCTTGAAGGCGCCGCCATTAAAATGGCGGTTCAAAAGGTGACCCCGGATCTTTTAAAAACCCTGGAAAAACTGATCCGGGAGCAATCGCAGGCAAGAAAGATCATCGATGTAAAACAGAACGAAAAGATAGACGATGCATTTCATCGAACCCTATACAACGCCATCGGAAACGACACCCTCATCGATCTCATTTTTGCAAACTGGGATCGCATCAAACAGGCCCGTAGTGCCTCAACTGTGGAACTTGAACACGGCACGCTCTGGATCGAAAAATCGATTCAAAGGCACATTAGACTCGTTGATGCGCTGGGAAAGAAGCGCACATCGATTGCCTATAATACAACTATTGAGAATATCGAAAATTCACAGCAGGAAATCACGTCCTGCCTGGAAGAGCTGGGATGGATCGAAGAAGCCTCATGACGCTTGGGAAAAGCCCCCATCTGGTATACCCGATGTCTTTTCTATTCGGGTTGATCATCTGGGAGGTCATCGCGTTGCAGCTTCCGGAGGTTGTCTTTGCATCACCCAGCAGAGTGTTTGTCCATATCATTGAAGCCACCGCATCCGGGGTGTTGCCGAAGGCGTTTTTCAATTCCATACAGCACATGCTCCTGGGGCTGGTCATGTCTCTGACCGTTGCAATCCCGCTCGGTTTTCTCATGGGCCGGAATGAAACCATATTTCAGATGTTCGATCCTGTTGTGAATGCCATCTTTTCGATCCCTTCGATCACCTTCGTACCGTTTCTTATCATATGGTTCGGCCTGTTTTTCGAGGCAAGGGTGGCACTGGTGTTTGTGATGTCCGTTTTTGATGTGCTGGTTACGGTGGCAGCGGGCGCCAGGGACATCGAACCGGGGCTGATCACCGTGGGACGGTCGTTTGGAACTGAACGAAAGGACATGTTTCTAAAGGTCATGATACCGGCCAGCCTCCCTTTTCTGTTGACGGCCGTCAGAATCGGAACGGTCCGTGCCATCAATGCCATGATTACGGCCGAACTGTTTTTTGCCACGGTAAATTTAGGGGCCTACATGGATGATGCCTCGGCAATGTTTGATTCGGCTGCCATGCTGGCGGTTGTATTCATCCTTGCCGCATTCGGTCTCGGTGCACAGGAAGGCCTCAAGTGGGCAGAGGCCAAACTGTTTCCGTGGCATATTCAGGAATGAAATGACCAAACAGCGCAAAATACTGCTCCAATGCACCGGTATTTTCATTGTGCTGGCCGTATGGGAAATTGTCGGCCGGCATCTGGGTGAGTTGTTGCTGGCGCCGCCTTCGATGGTTTTTGTCACCTATATTGATCTGTTCATGGACGGTGAAATGTTGGTGGAACTGGCCAAATCCCTTCGCCAAATGCTGATGGGGTACGGTTTGGCCTGTGTAATCGGAATGCCCTTGGGCGCTGTAATGGGCAGAATCCGTCTCATAGACGCCCTCGTCCATCCCTGGATCAGCATGGTCGTTGTAACCTCCGTAGCGGCGTTGCTCCCGGTTTTTATTCTACTTTTCGGTACGGGATTTCAGTTGAGAGTTGCCATCGTCTTTGTGGCCGCCATCGGTTATATCGTGCTGACAACCTACCATGGTTCCCGGGCCATAGATATTCGCTACATCGAAGTCTCAAGATCCTTTGGCGCCAATCGGATTCATATGTACAAAAAAGTCATACTGCCGGCCCTGTTCCCCTTTTTAATCACTGGGGCTCGCCTGGGTCTTGTCCATGCAATCCGGGCGATGATCGTGGCGGAAATGTTTATTATTACGGGATACGGCGGCCTGATCTTTCAAACAGGTCTGGATCTTTCAACCGCACCGATACTCGCCTACCTTGTCACCATCATGGCCGTAAGTATCGGCACGAATCTCATCTTGAGACGGATCGGGCAGCGGCTTGCCCCATGGTATGAAGCCCGGATGAAGGGGGCATGAATGTAAAAAATCCGGGAGAAAATGGTCCCGTATTTAAGCGCACATGGGAGTGCCAAAGCAACGGATGAATCTGAGAATTCAGAAGCCAGAAGTCAGGAGCCGGAAGATTTCGGATATCGCTTCGCGCTGACGAATATGGCAAAACTGATTGAACCGAAGGTGAATACCTTCTTTTGAATTCTGTATTCTGACTCCTGGATTCTCTTTCGGACAAGTTTCGGTAAAGCCAAAAAACGCTGATTCGCCGGAGGATTAGGTGGCCGTTAATAAAAAAGGATTAATCATGGCCGATTGCGATAAAGCAATCGATAATCAATAACCGCGTGCATCAAAAGGAGGGAGAAATGAAAACAGACCGTATCGTAAAAAAAGTTGTTGCCATGTTTTGGGTGGTCCTGCTCTGTCTGACAATGATCGGCTTGGGCAGCGCAACAGCCGCAGATCGGATACTGACTATAAACATTCCGGGCAACGCCCTGGGTGTGCATATTCCCTATATGGCTGCGCTCAATGAGATCCTGCCGGCCATGGACGGTTACGGGACCCCTGAATGGACCCGGGTCAAGCGGCTTCAAACCATCACACAGTCCATTTTGACAGGGTCGGTGGAAGTCGGGGCCGGGGATGCCATCAGCACCCTCCGTGCGGTTGAAGCCGGGGCCGATCTTCGGATTATCGGGAATGCATTCATGCACACCAGCCTGGTGTTTGTCGTAAATGGCGATAAAATCAAAGATTTCAAAGATCTTGAAAAACCCGACGTGACCCTTGCCGTCAATTCCAAAGGTGATTTTACCCATGTCATGCTGGTGGGCCCGCTGCAAAAGCGGGGAATCGATATGAAGAAGGTAAACGTCATCACCATGGGAGGCTCCGGTACCCGCATGAGAGCGTTGCTTGCGGGCAAGGTGGACGGTGTTCCGCTTCATTTTGATCAGGCAAGTGATTTGGCCAAAAAGGGCAATTTCAAGGTCATGATCGAACCGGCCAAGGAATACGATGCCTTTTTGGGGGAAGTCTGGATCGTCAGTGGAAAATGGCTGGCAAAACCTGAAAACCAGCGGGCTGCGGTGGATCTGCTGAAGGCCACCATCATAGCATTCCGAAAAACAAACAGCGACCCCAAATGGTATGCAGAGATGTATCGAAAATACGGCTCCAAGAAGAACATGAAAAAGGCCAGTGACGAAGAGATTGAAGTGGTCCGCCAGGCGCTCGGCAAAGACATCGGCTGCTGGCCCGACAATATGCAGCACTCACTGAGTGTCTACAAGGACCTGCTGCCCGTATACAAATCAGCAGGAGCTGTAAAGGGCACCGTCGATGTCAGCAAGGTTGTGGAAACCAAATACGTTGAACAGGCCTTAAAGGAGCTTAAATAAAAGGTATGGAATCCGCAAAGCTCGAACTACGACATCTTAACAAGAGCTTCCCCCGCGGGAAAGAGGAGATTCCGGTTGTCCGGGATATGTCGCTGAGCATTCCGAATCTTGAGTTTTTGGCGATCATCGGCCCGAGTGGTTGCGGCAAATCGACCCTGTTGCGCCTAATTGACGGACTCATCCCCAGCGACTCAGGGGAAATATTTTTAGATGGTGTCGACATTTCGGGGGTTGTCGGGGGGCGTGGCCGGGGGATGGTATTTCAAGGCTTTGATCTTTTTCCCTGGCGCACGTCGCTCGGTAACGTCGAGTTCGGCCTGGAGGTTCAAGGCACACCAGCGGTTGAGCGGAAGGAGCTCGCCCTGCATTATATCAATCTTGTGGGGCTGTCGGGCTTTGAAGATTCCTATCCCCATGAACTCAGCGGCGGCATGCAGCAGCGGGTCGGGTTCGCCCGGGCCCTGGCCATAAAGCCTGAAATCCTGCTGATGGACGAACCGTTCGGCGCCCTCGATGTTCAGACCCGCGACATCCTCCAGGATGAGTTGTTGAGCATATGGAGCAAGGAACAAAAAACGGTTCTTTTTGTCACCCACAGTGTAGAGGAGGCCATCTACCTTGCGGATCGGATCGTCGTCATCACCCCAAGACCGGCCCGGATCGATCAGATCATCAACGTACCCTTTGATCGACCGCGTCATGAGGCGATGAAATCGTTGCCGGAGTTTCTCGAACTCCGGAGCAAGATATGGAAAACATTGAAAGAGGGGATTCAAGTTTAGGCAAAGAAATCGATACGAATAGGGTGCCGCACCGAAGCGGCTTTTCGGTGTGCATCAAAAATTAAAGGAGGTACAAAATGAAAAGACTGTTCAGAGTTATGGGTATCCTGGTCCTGGCAGGATTACTTCTTCCCGTCGGCATTGTGTCGGCAAAGACGGTGAAATTCACCTTCGGCACTGCCAATTCCCCAAAGGATTTCAGCATTATGGCCATGGCCAAATGGCAAAAAGACATGAAAGCCGCCTCAAAGGGCGAGCTTGACATGAACATGGTGACCGGCGGGGCGCTTGGCGGAGACAAACAGCTGCTTCAACAGTTGGCCGCAAATGAAATCCAGGTGCATATTGCCGGCCCGGTTGTGGTTCACCATCTGGCCAAAGAGTACCAGTGCATGGAAGCTGAATTCGTATACAAGAACGAAGAACACGGTTATCGCGTCTGGAACGGTCCGCTCCGATACGAGTTGAACAAAAAACTTGAAAAAGAATACAACATCACCATTATCGGGGTTGGGCTGAGAGGGTCCCGGAACGTGACATCGAATGTCCCCGTGTACAAACCCGAAGACATGAAGGGTATAAAGATGCGAGTGACCAACAAGCTTCGCCAGTCGGTCTTTAAAGAAATCGGCGCCCTGCCGGCCCCGCTGTCTTTTAAAGAGCTCTACGGCGCCCTTCGTCAGGGTGTGTTTGAAGCACAGGAAAACCCCATCTCCACCATTTATGGAACCAAACTCTACGAGGTTCAAAAATATATCAACCTGACCCAGCACGTCTACAGCTACTGGGTCGTTTCAGCCAACAAAACCTTTATGGATTCTTTGACCGCGGACCAGCGCAAGATTTTCGACAAAACACTCAATGATAATATCGAATATCTGAATACGCTCTCAAGAAACGGTACCAAGGATCTTTTGAAAAAAATGGAAGACAGCGGCAAGATCAAAGTGATTGAGCCGGATGTGGCGGCGTTTGAAAAGATTGCAAAACCGGTTGTGGCAAAGTACGCAGAATCAAAATGCCGCCCCGGTATCCTGGAAGAGATCGCAAAGTACGCTGAGTAGTTTTTCTTCGTCCCTCCCGTTCCCACGAGTGATGGGAACGGGGGGGAAATCTTTCAAGTCAGAGGAATGTGCCATGGGCAACAGAGCGGGGCAGGGTTTTTTGGAAACCGTAAAACAATTTCTTGAAGTCGTCACCATGGTCGGTTTTATCGGCATGCTTCTGGCCACCGGCGGCCAGGTTCTTTTCCGGTATGTTCTAAGGATCTCGGTGCCATGGACAGAGGAGCTGGCGCGCATCCTGTTTATCCAGACCATGTTTTTCGGAATCGCCGTGGCCATTCGGGAAAACGAACATATCGTTGTCGACTTTCTGTTCAAAAAAATGAATTCCCGTCTCCAGGCAGTCGGACATATCATGTACAATACAGCCATTTTTTTATTCCTGTGTTTTCTGGCCCGGGGAACCCTTGCCATGACCCGGATGACCTGGGGCTCCTACATGATTTCCCTGGACTGGATTCGAACCGGATATCTCTACATGGGAGAGCTGATCGCGATTATGTGCATGCTGCTCTACATCGGCATAAAAATATATGAGAACTTAACGACCCTGCGCACAGGTGAGCAACTATGATTGCATATTTGATACTGGCCACCAGCCTTATCGTTCTGATTGTTGTCGGCTTCCCCGTCGGGTTCGGCGCAGGCCTCATTTCGCTTCTCGGGGCAGGTTATTTCTTCGGAGACATCTTTGACCCGAGATCCTCGTCCATGATAGCCCGCTTGGCATTTGCAAAGACGGATAATTTTCTTCTGCTCGCCATCCCGTTTTTTCTTCTGGCCGGCCGGCTCATGAATACCGGCGGTATTACAACCCGTCTTTTCAGTTTCGTGAGCCTGACGGTCCGGCCCCTGAAAGGCGGGCTCGGCCACGCTAACGTCCTTGCCAGCATGATATTTGCCGGCATGTCCGGAGCCGCTACTGCCGATGCGGTGGGCCTGGGGGCTGTGGAGATGAAGGCCATGCTGGACGAAGGTTATGACCGAAACTTTAGTGCCGCGGTTACCGGTGCTTCATCTCTGATCGGGCCCATCATTCCTCCCAGCATCGCAATGGTGGCCTATGGGGTTATGGCGGAAGAATCCGTTGGCGCGATGTTTATGGGCGGAATCGTACCGGGGATCGTACTGGCCTTAGGATTTATGGGCTATGTGGCGTACTGTGCGCACCGGTATGACTACCCATCCGGAAAGATGGCCACGGTCAAGGAGCTTCTAACCGGTTTTGGACAGGCGTTTTTACCGCTCATGACGCCGGTGATTATTGTCGGCGGCATCTATTCCGGGGTCTTTACGCCAACAGAAGCAGCCGCAGCCGCAGCCTTCTACGCCATCTTTTTGGGGATGGTCGTATACCGGGAGTACGGATTCCGGCACCTGCTCCGGGAAGTCCGGGCAACCATGATCGATTGTTCGGTGATTATGCTCATCATCGCCTTTACATCCTCTTTCGGGGTGGTGATGATTCGGGGCCAGATCCCGACTGCCCTGGCAAGTCTTCTCACACAGCTTACGGACAACGCCACCGTACTGCTTCTGCTTTTTGTGGTATTTTGGCTCATCGTTGGGTTTTTTATGGCCCAGACACCGGCGATTCTGATTTTAACCCCCATTCTTCTGCCCACTGCGGAACAGTTTGGGATCGATCCGATCCATTTCGGCGTTGTCATGACACTCGCCCTGACATTGGGATTACTGACACCACCTGTGGGAATGGTGCTCTATGCCCTGATGCGTGTAACAGACGTTTCTTTTGAAAAATTGGTGGTTCTGGTGCTCCCCTATGTGCTCATTACATTGGGTGTTGTCATTCTTTTAATTTTCTTTCCGCAGCTGGTACTCTTTCTACCGCAGCAGTTGATGTAGCGATAAAGGAAAAAAGTTAATGAAAATTCTTGTTCTACCCGGTGACGGGATCGGTGAAGAGATCACACAGGCAACGTTGGCCGTTCTAAATGTTGCAAATGATCGTTTTTCTCTGGGGCTTAAGTATGATTTTATGGATATCGGTTTTAAGTCTTTGGAAAAAACCGGAACCACGTTGCCGGATGCCGTGCTCGAGGCGGGCAGAAAATCAGACGGCATCATTCTCGGCCCCATATCCCATCTGGATTATCCGCCACGGGATCAGGGAGGGGTGAATGTTTCCGCCGCATTCCGGGTTCAGCTGGATCTCTACGCAAATGTCCGGCCCGCAAGATCCCGGGCAGGTCTTTCAAAGCTGGGTAAAGAGATCGATCTTGTGATCATGCGGGAGTGCACCGAGGGCTTCTATGGGGACCGGAACATGGTGGCCGGTACCGGTGAATTTATGCCGACCCATGATATGGCCATGTCGATTCGCAAAATCACCGCCTCTGCATGTGAGCGGATCGCCAGAAGGTCCTTTGAGCTGGCAAGAACCCGCCGAAAAAAAGTAACCGCCGTGCACAAGGCAAACTGCATGATTTTAACAGACGGGTTATTCCTGCGCGAGGTCCGGAAGGTGGCCGAAGAGTTTCCGGAAATCGAACTCAATGAACTCATTATCGATGCCATGACAGCTCATCTGGTCAGAGACCCCTCGCAGTTTGATGTTGTGGTGGCGACAAATTTTTACGGTGATATCTTATCGGATCTGGCTTCGGAAATATCGGGCAGTCTGGGGCTTGCCGGATCCATCAATGCCGGAGACAACCTGGCTGCAGCCCAGGCCCAGCACGGATCCGCACCGGATATCCAGGGCCAGGACAAAGCCAATCCCACCTCGCTGATTCTCTCTGCGGCCATGCTGCTCAACTATATCGGGACCCGGCGGGATATGAAAAACTTTGTGGATGCAGCGGCTGAAATCGATACGACCATCGATGATGTCCTTAAAGATCCGAACACGCGCACCCCGGATCTTGGCGGCAAAATGGGCACCCAGGCATTTGCCGCCGCAGTTGCTGAAGTACTGAAGGAATAGTTTACATTCACCGCAGAGGCGCAGAGATCGCAGAGGATAAAAAAATGAATCTTTTCCCTGCGTCCTCTGTGCCTCTGCGGTTAGCTATCAACTAAAAAGAGGAACCAAAATGAACTGGAAATTTTGTGTAAACGCCGGTTTTTTCGGCAGAAGGCGGGACCGGTTTACCGAGTACCAGCCGGATCGAACGCTTGAGGAAAAATTCGAACTCATTTCACAGATCGACAATATCGAAGGGGTGGAGCTGAAATATCCGTTTGACCTGAAAGATCTGTCCGTTGCCAGGAAACTTCTGGAAGACCACCAACTGGTCTGCTCGGCGGTCAATGTCGACATCAAGGATGCCGCCTATTTTCGGCACGGTGCGCTTTCAGCCGCATCAAAAGCGGCCCGGGAACGGGCTATTGCCATGCTTTGCGAAGGCATGGATGCGGCTGCCGAGCTGGGTGCGAACCTGGTATCGACCTGCCCCCTGGCCGAAGGATACGATTATCCGTTTCAGCTCGATTACACGGATGCCTGGGGAAACTTCATCGATTCGGTAAGGACCGTCGCCGGTTATCGTGATGATGTAAAGCTTGCCATGGAATATCAACCCCATGAACCGCATTCCAAAATCCTTTTGGGAAATGTGGGGATGATGCTCTATGTGTGCGCTGAAGTCGGAAAACCCAATGTCGGGGCCAACCTGGATATCGGGCACAGTTTTGCAGCCCTTGAAACCCCTTCGGAATCGGCAGCGCTTCTGGCCGGAAAGAACCGGCTCTTTTACGTGCACACAAATGACAACACCGGTAACGGCGGCGACTGGGACATGATCTCCGGCACCGTGCATTTCTGGCACTGGCTGGAGCTGCTCTATACACTGGATCGGCTCGGATACGGCGGCTGGCTGGGCGGAGACATCGCTCCGAAGCATTTCGGGCCGGTACAGGCCTTTGATACCAATACAAAGATGATCCAGCGCATGATAAAACTGCTGGATCGGATGGGTCCGGAAAAGATCAAAGAACTGGTCGAAAAAGACGGCAACACAGCCGAGATCTATGACTATTTGAGCAAAAAGTTGGTACCGGATCCGTAATGGATCCGGATAAAATAACAACCGCTTTGCACCAGTTTGGAACTTAGAATTTGTGATTTATTTGTAATTTGGTGCTTGGAGTTTGTGATTTTAGACACAATATGCCAAGGCAGAGCCACCTATATCTGGTCTGGTTTAGAGTGATCAGGTTTTTAATGTAAAATTAAATCAGGAGGACATCATGAACAAACTGGCCATCATATCAGCATTCTTAGGCGGGGTTCGAAATCGTTACATGGTATATGAAGAAGATCGGATACTGGAAGAAAAATTTCGATTGGCTTCACAAATAGAAGGCGTTAAAGGGCTTGAGCTCTGTTACCCGGGAGACTTTGAAAATTTTGACCTTCTGAAAAAACTGCTTTCGGATCATGGATTCGGCATCTCCTCGATCAATGTGCGGTCCAGACGGACCGGAAAATGGTGGCGGGGTTCGTTTTCTTCCGAATCTGCTGAAGAGCGGAATGAGGTGATCGACGACTTTAAGCGCGCCATGGATATGGCCAAAGAGATGGGAGTGGACCGGATCTCGACGTGCCCCTTAAACGACGGGCACGATTACACATTCGAAATGAACTATATCGACGGCTACCGATACGCAGAAGAGACCTTTGCCGCCATCTGCGAATACGACCGTAATATCAGGATTTGCATCGAATACAAATGGAACGATCCCCGGGTCCGGTGTATGTTCGCTTCAGCCGGAGAAACCGCATCCTTTTGTGAATCCGTGGGTGCTGAAAATTTAGGCGCCACCATCGACATCGGCCACTCCCTTCAAACCGGTGAGCGTCCGGCCCAGGCAGCAACCCTGCTGGCCCGGGCAAATAGACTTTTCTATGTGCATCTAAATGACAACGATCGCAACTTTGATTGGGACCTGATGCCCGGGGCGTTTCATTTCTGGGAATTTATCGAATTTTTCTACTACTTAAAAGAACTGGGCTACACCGACGACTGGTATGCCTATGATGTCATGTCAAAGGAGATCGATACGGTGGAAACATTCAACACCGTGACAGCCGTCACCCGGAAACTTGAAAAGATCGCCGACAATATCGACCGGACGGAGATGGCACAGCTTATGGCTGCCCGGAACCCGGCAAAAACGCTTGCTTACATGTACCAGCATCTCATTTAGGGTACAGAAAGCTCATGCCTGGGAATCAGCCCCTCTCCGCCATCGGCAACAGACCGATCCGTGTGGCAATGGCCGGTACTGGTTATGTCTCCCCATATCATCTGAAGGGCTGGCAGCATCATCAGAATCTTGAAATTGTTGCCCTGTGCGCAATTGACCAGGCTCAGGCCGAGGCCCGTGCCCGGCAGTTCGGCATTTCAAAGGTGTATGCCCGGTTTGAAGAGATGCTCGATACGGAGAAACCGGATGTGGTGGATATCTGCACACCGGCAGCCGTCCACCCACTCCAGGTGAAGGCTGCGGCAGCACGCGGTATCCACGTGCTCTGTCAGAAGCCCCTTGCCGACTGCCTTGAATCTGCCCGGGAACTTGCCAGGATCACCGAAAGCGCCGGTGTCAGGCTGATGATCCATGAAAACTTCCGGTTCCGGATCTGGTACCGTGAGTTGAAACGCCGGCTTGACAGCGGTATCATCGGTCGTCCCTACTACTGCCGAAGTGATGCGCGAATCGGCGGAACGCTGCCAACAGCCTTTTCACCCGACCGGCCGTGGATTCTGAAACGTCATTCTCATTATGCCGAAGTCGATAAATACCTCATCCTCGAATCCATGATTCATCAGCTAGATGTCTGCCGATTTCTATTCGGAGATGCCCGCCAGATATATGCCCGGGCACGTCGGATCAGTCCATTTATAAAGGGTGAAGATCTTGCCAGCCTTATGGTGGACTTTGACGGCCTGCATGCAGTGGTCGAACGGAACTATGCGGCCCGGGGCCACTCGCCTCCACCCATCGTTACCGAAAAGGTGATTGTTGAGGGAGAAAAGGGAAGTATTTTTCTTGAACCGAACGGATCGATGCGTGTTGAGGTGGACATGCCCGGAGACCGCAAAACCATCGTACCGGAATATCCGGTTCAAGACGCATATGCGGATTCCTTTGCAGCGACCATCCGGCATTTTGTGGAATGTCTCCGTTCCGGAAAACCTTTTGAAACCGGCCCGGAAGACAATCTCAAAACTCTTTCCCTGACATTTGCAGCATACGAATCCATTAAAACCGGGAAGGCAATCCCCCTGCCCCGGGAAACTGAGGAGTCATAACGCCGTCGATGATGAAATACCTTATCAATATCGCCATTGTTGCCGGTATCGTCTGCGGTTCCCTGTTGCCGGAGCTATACGTTTACAAAGGCAGCATCGTGTATATCGTCGGCTTTATTCTGGTTCTCAATTTTTTCGAAATCGATTTCAGATGGCGAAATTTTTTCCGATTCGAACTGGTGCTGACCCTTCTGTTATCGGCAGTGGTCATACCGCTGCTGTACTATCTGTTTCTCTCCCGGGGTCTTTACCCGGAATACCGGATCGGAATACTGCTGACAGCCATTGCCCCCAGCGGGTTGATGCCTCTGGTTCTCGGGCGTTTCTTCCACAATATCGACCACGACCTGGTGCTGAGCAATTTCCTGGTCACCACCTTCGGCGCCATTCTCTATCTGCCCCTGATGGTAAAATGGCTGGCTGGGGCGGATGTATCGGTTCCGTCTACACAACTATTGTACAAAACAGCGCTGATGATCCTCCTTCCCTACGGCACCAGCCTCATCATGAAGCGAATTTTCCAGGGTGAAAAAGCCGAGGCTGTAAAACGCTGTTCAAAACCGATTGTTCTCGCGCTCCTGTTTATTATCTGCCTGCTGGTCGCAAGCGGCGCATCCCAGCGGCTTGAGTGGGATCTCAGCCTCCTGCACGTCATCGTACTGGTGTTTTCTGTCTATCTGGTCCAGGGGGGGATCGCCTATTTTATCGGGAGGTTTTTTTGGGGACTGCCGGTTCAACGGACCCTTGCCCTTATTTCATCTTCCCGCAACAACCAGATCACACTTGGTATCGCCATTCTCAATTTCTCCCCGGCAACGGCCATCCCTTGCATTTTCGGTTTTATCTTCCATCACATCACCAATGCGCTCTGGTTGTGGTTGTTTAGAAAATAAAAAATTGGTTATATGACAGATGTCGATCTATCCGAACGGTTAAAAAGATGGCATAATTGAAATTATTTGGCATTAAGCTCCCTAAATCGATGACCTGAAAGAACCCAACTTTGACAGGATGAGGATTCTGTCTAACTTGATTTTAAGGTATTGTTGATGCATATAGCGTATCGAAAGCATTACTTTCCAATACTCTTGAATATTTTCAACTTACAGAAGAAATATTGAATCGGATACCCAGCCTTTCAAAGTTTCTTCAAAAATCCGTCCTTGATTATCCCACTCCACACGTAGTGCTACCATTTTTCTTTTTGGTAATTCGTCTCTGAAACACGCCCTGAATATCTGACATTTGAAGTAGCCTGATTCTTAATGTAAAATAGAGAAAATCCAGAAGCCCTTGATATTGATAAAGTTTGATGAATTTCAAACCGATATATAATAAATACTAAATTTCATTTAGAATTTGCTCAATGTCAATTTTTTTGGAAGATAAGATCAATCAAGCAAAGGAAAGAAATGAAGACTTTAATAATTAGAATTGCCTTAATTTGTGGATTGGCAATTATTGTTTTAAGTTGTCAATCAACAGAGATTATTTATAAGACGGATATTGAGATTACAGAAAATCAAAAATTTACTCTAAATTCCGAAGCAACATTTCGACCATTTACTGAACTTCTATCGATACCAAAACCGCTTGTTTATAACGAAGAAATACCGGAATCAAACTATGATTACTATCCAGACTGGGCAAGGCTCAAAAAAGTAAGTGGTGGTACGGCTTTAACCCGAAATCATTCTTTGGTCACCTGGGAATGGAAAAAGATATACAACAATGCTCGACGTGCCTATGTGACCCAAAATACCAGGCTCGCCATGTATGTTATCGACACTCTATACCAAGCTGCTGACAACGATGCCTTGCTTGGTACTGTCAGTGCGCATAGTGCACATACTATGGGTTGTTGGGAGACTGGGCCGAGCGGTATTTGCCCTTTCCATCATTCTCAAACTGCTGCTGGGTTCTTTATAAATTCTGCTCACGCCGCTATTTTGGTTCAGTCTTGGTTGAAAACAAAGCCAGCGGTCAAAACAAAAATTGATTGGTGGCTGGATAAAGGTTATAAAAATTTTGTTAAAGGCGTTGCTGATTTATGTGGGACCGGTCCAAATGGCGGTTTATATGAATTCATGAACGGAAAGTCGGGTGTCTTAATTTATGCAATATACAAAAATGATCCAAAATTATTTCTTGAATATTCAAGAAAAGGTATTGCTCAGATCAACCAGCACATAGATAAGAACGGCTATATCTTTTCAAACAGTTGGAGAGGGGTGCGCTCGCTATGGTATCATTCCCTTGGGATTGACGCGGTCTTTGGCTTTGGTGAATTACTTGAGACACAGGGCATTTCTTTCTATAATCACCCGTCACTCAAAGATAAACTAAGAAAATCATACTTTGAAGCTCTGAAGGGATCGGATGATCCCTACTTGTTTGAAGCTAAAGGATATAAAGGATATAATTTTACGTCAGACGTAGCTAAAGCCAGACGTGGTCTGCATCAGGATGCTGGTGCCCTGCAATGGATTGGTGCATGGCGATTCCCTGATGTTGGTCAGAAATACCTACCTTTATATTGGTTCGATGCTGTTATCGGTATGAATCCTCAATATATGTATGCAGACAGAAAAGCCCAATTGGAGCAACGTATCTGGAAAAAACAACAATAGTAATGAAATTGAATACCCCTTGAGAATATTCTTTTGTGAATAATGATTTGAACTTCTAATCTTGAATATCTGTCTGTATTGGGATCCAACGATACCATGGCTGTTACATTGAACCTGAAAGGGTTTTGCCTTGACCGGGAGGCGAAGTATGTCCATTCAAGCCATTTCCGACCGATTGAATGCAGACCGTATTCCGTAAATTATACGGGTACCGAACCGTTTCTCCATGATTATTAATGCATGGCGATTCGCCTTATCAGCTCCTCTACGCAGGCAGTCGAAAGTTTTCTGGTGCATATTCTTCGGCTTGAACAGGATAGATTCCATGAGGTTGTTGCTCTTTCCTAACCGTCCCAAAATTTACTCCTTATCTACACCTGCTTCAACGCATCTCTCAAACTGGCTTCAATCCGGTCGACCATCTCATCGATATCGCTTTTTTCCGCAATGATCGCTGGGGCCACGGCAAACCAGTCCGGATTGATTCGAAGGATAATTCCGTTTTTGAGGCTTGTTTTCTTAAGGGCCGTACCCAGTGCATCAAAGGGTTCCATGGTTTCTGTGTTTTTGACAAGCTCAACGCCCCTGAGAAGGCCCTTTCCGCGGATTTCACGGACAACCCCCAGTTTCTTTAGACCCGCCAGCTTCTCTGCAAGATAAGCACCCATCTGTTCGGCCTTCTGTTCCAGCCCCTTTTCAACGATCTCATCGATGACGGCAATGCCGCAGGCACATGCCAGTGGATTCCCGGCATAGGTGTGACCGTGGGCAAACTGAAGATCCTTGTCCGCAGGGCCAAAAAAGGCATCTTTCATATCTTCCCGGGCGACCATGGCGCCTAAGGGGATGACACCGCTTGAAAGTCCTTTTCCGGCACAGATAATATCCGGTGTGGTGCCGAAGACCTCCGCCGAGAACATACGGCCGGTCCGTCCGCCGCCGGTGATGATCTCGTCAAAGATGAGTTTCACGTTGTGCCGGTTGCAGATATCCCGGAGAATCTTAAAAAATTCATCCGTGGGCGTAATGATCCCGCCGGTGTTGCAGATCGGCTCAAGCATGACGGCGGCGACCGTATCCGGATCCTCGTTTATAACGACATCTTCCACCATCTTGCCGGCAAACCGGTTTGCCGCCTCCCAGGAAGGGATATGATCCCGGTAATGCATGGGGGAGAAGACTTTTACAAAACCGCCCATCTGGGGGTCGAATTTTGATTTTCGTTTTCCCGTGCCGCTCGCAGCCATGGCCCCGAAGGTGGCGCCGTGGTAGCCCTGATAGAAACTGACAATCTTATACTTTCCAGGATACCCGGTCTGTTTGAAGTGCTGCCGGACAAACTTTATGGCCGATTCCGTGGCTTCCGATCCGCCTGAAAAGGGCTTTATGAAATTCAGGTTCTCCGGCGTCACCGAACCCAGTTTTTCAACAAAATCGAGCGCGACGTTTGATATGCCGTGGAGCGGAGGGGCGAACGTGATTTTTTCCATCTGCTTTCTTACCGCCTCCATCACACGCGGATGCCCATGGCCCAGGACGGCAACGAATATACCGCCGATGGCATCAAAATAACGTTTTCCCGCCGCGTCCCAATAGTGGAGCCCCTCTGCCTTGTCGATGATCAGGGGGGATTTGATAAATTCAGAAATCTGCATAAAGTCGATGGCGGTCAGTTTCAGCAAACGCTCCTGTCTATCTGTCAGTTTCATTTTATACTCCTCTAATCCCCGAATGAGATGCCAAGATCCCGTGCGGTGAGAATGGTATCACAACCCAGGGGCACCGTCTTCATCCGTTGGATGGAATCGCTTAAGGGCACATAGTTTACCGTGGGTGGATCCAGCGCCACCATCACACCGGATTGACCTTCGTCCAATGCACGCACGGCAGCCGCTCCGAACCGAAGGGAAAGAAGCCGGTCAAAAGAGGTGGGGGTCCCTCCCCGCAGAAGATGACCCAGGACAACTTCCCGGCTCTCTTTTCCGGTAAGGGCTTGTAGTTCCCCGGAGAGCTTCTGCCCGATACCGCCCAGTTTTTCCTGCCGTCCTGCAGCGGCGGCAATGGAGACCGAATGGCCGCCGTCTCTGGGAGTGGCGCCTTCTGCCGCCACGATAATGGAAAAACCCCGCCCGCTTTTTTCACGCTCCCGGATCTTTTCAGCCACCTTATGGATGTCGTATGGGATCTCCGGTATCAGGATGACATCGGCAGTGGCGGAAACCCCCGCATTGAGAGCAATCCAGCCGGCATATCGTCCCATCACCTCAACCACCATGACCCGGCGGTGGGCTTCGGCAGTGGAATGAAGCCGGTCGATACATTCGGTGGCAAAATGAACCGCCGTATCAAAACCGAAGGTGATCACTGTTTTGTCCAGGTCGTTGTCGATGGTTTTCGGAACGCCCACCACATTCAACCCCTTTTTATGGAGTGCATTGGCAATGGCCAGTGAGCCGTCTCCGCCGATGGCGACCAGTGCATCCAGCCCGTTTGACCGGAACCGGTCGATGAGTTCATCAGACCGGTCCTTTTCAAACATCAGACCGTCTTCCCCCACCGTCGGGTACCTCAACGGGTCCCCGCGATTGGTGGTCCCCAGGATGGTACCTCCCAAATGGGTAATCCCCCGGACGGAATTCCGATCGAGGGGAATCAAACCGCCTGACGGATACTCATCCGGTGCCAGCAGGCCATTGTAGCCATCCCGGATACCGGCACAGGTCCAGCCGCGATTCACGGCAGACAGGACAATGGATCGGATCACGGCATTCAGGCCGGGGGCATCCCCCCCGCCGGTAGACAATGCAATGCGCTTAATGGGCATAATTCTCTTCTCCTATATCCCCGCCTCAAATTTCATGGTTATTATCGTCTGCTCAAAGAAGTGCCTAAAATGCCTATGGTTAAGGATGATGGTCATTTTATAATTGACAACGTTTTCCGCTTGGTTCCGGTTTGTCCGGGTTCGGATCATAACAAGAAGTTATGGCCTCAAACCACCTATCTGCTATCTTTCTGTCTCCGTACAGGTTCGGATGAATGCCGTCCGGGAGAAAATCTTTGCAGTTAAAAAACGGGTGCATATCGACAAACTCTATCGTGTATCCATCTGTTGTGCGGGCATCTGCCAAAACCGGGATCTCTAAATTATATGCTACTATTTCTTCTTCAACCTCGCCTCCTGTTCCATTATAAATGGGAAGAATGGAAGAAATAAACAGGTGTGCGGTTGAATGCGATACGATTTTTTGAACAAGACTGGCCAGGCGAACGGCAGCGGTATCGGTTCTGAAATTATCTTTAAGATCGTTGGTTCCGATCATCAACAGAATGATATCTGAAGGATTCTTTTCGAGCAATGCTTCAATGGTAAAATCCGGATAAACTTCATGACCTTCCAATTTTTCAATTTCATGAATTTTGAGCCCGCCCCACCCCTCATGTTCGATATTGCCGCTTAATGCATGTTGCAGCGCTATGTAAGGGTCTCCCCACATCTCACTAAAATTGGGGGCATGGGGGCAGGACCCCATATAGGTGATGCCGAAGCCGCTTTGATTCATTTTATCCCGCAGATGGTGCCGCCACGAGCTTCCGCCTTTGCCCCTTGTGATGGAATCTCCCAGGGGCATGATCCGTAGAGGAATCTTATCTTTTTCCGTCATGGGATTCTACCGTCGTGTCTCAATTGAAATTAAATAATTTTTTCTTTGCGTTCTTGGCGCGAGAAAATAGTTTTTACGATTTCGTCATATTTGTGTTTTAAGATTTCAGCCTTTCCACCCTTGGAGGGTTTGTCCAGGTTAGGCATATCGCTCTCGAGATCGATCAGCACGGCCGTAAGGCTTTGGATGCTCAGATCAAGCCCGAGAAACCGGGTCGGGATCATACGGGTGCTCCTTTCCGATAGGTTTGCATGACAGGGTCAAAAAAGCATACAACAGGTTGGCAATCGGTGGCAAGTGACATCATGACTCCGAATTCAGGTAATTTTTTATATCCTGTGCTATAGAAAGAACATCTATAAATACGGTTATTCACAAAACCCACGTTGCATATATCCCGGAGGAAAAAAATGTCTTCTAATATTCAAAAAAAAGTCAGACAGGTCGGTTTCATCGGCCTGGGCGCCATGGGGCTTCCCATGGCAATCAATGTACTGAATGCCGGCTTTTCGGTGTGTGGATACGATATCGCCGCCGATGCCGTCAACGCCCTTCAAGCTGCCGGCGGCAAGGCTGCCGCAAGGGCATCGAAAGCGGCCACAAGCGCGGATCTACTCGTTGTCATGGTGGCAACCTCCGACCAGGCCGAAGCCGTACTCTACGGCCCGGACGGTGCGGTCCCTTCGCTTCCGCCCGGAACGACCATTTCTCTGTGCAGCACGGTATCGCCGGTCTATGTAAAATCTTTGGAAAACCGGCTTAGACAAAGCCAACACCGTCTACTCGATGCGCCGGTAAGCGGCGGGACCGGCGGTGCAAAAGAGGCAACGCTGACCGTGATGGCTTCCGGTTCTCCAGCCGCCTATCAAGCGGCGGAAGCGGTATTGCAGGCAACCGCATCCCGCGTGTTCAATCTTGGGGAAACACCTGGAATCGGTTCGACCGTTAAAATGATCAATCAATTGCTGGTCGGGATATATTCGGCGGCATCGGCTGAAGCCATGGCCCTTGGAACCCGGGCCGGCATTGACCCACAGGTCCTGTTCGACGTTATCTCAACCAGCGCAGGCGCGTCATTAATTTTCAACAAAAGCGTACCCCGGATGATTGAAGGCAACTTTGAGCCATCAATCGCATTGAACATCTTTATAAAAGATCTGGGTATCGTGCTTGAAACGGGAAAGTCTCTTAATTTCCCGACACCGCTGGCCGCAGCCGCCCATCAGCTGTTTCTCATGGGATCTTCTGCCGGGTTTGGAAAAGAAGACGATTCAGCGCTTGTGAAGGTGTTTGAAAAATTAGCAGGGATCCGTGTTTCGAATAAATAATCGATGTTCCGATGCCGACCGCATGGAATAGATCTTCTTCGGATAATCGGCATCTTTGTTGTGGGAACTTGACGGTTGCGGTATTTCCTCCGTATATAGTTGTATACCTTTCCTTTTAACCCCAAGAAAAAGGTGCCTTATGCCCACCGACAGGCCGCACCCTCTAATGCACCGGCTATTTCCATTCCTGGAATGGCTTAAAGATTATAAAATTGCAGATTTCCAAAGAGACGGTCTCGCCGGTGTCACGGTGGCAGTCGTTTTAATCCCCCAGGCCATGGCCTATGCCATGCTTGCCGGAATGCCGCCGGTCTACGGTCTCTATGCGGCGGCAACAACACCGATGATCGCCGCCCTCTGGGGAAGCCTGCGGCAGCTCGCCACCGGGCCCATCGCCATCATGAGCCTGCTGGTGCTCACCACCCTGACCCCTCTGGCAGAGCCGGGGAGTCCGGCTTTTATTGAACATGCATTCCTGCTCGCATTTATGGTGGGGGTATTATATCTTATCATCGGCCTGTTCCGGATGGGCGTGGTCATGGCATTTATATCACACTCGGCCGTAAAGGGCTTTACTGCGGCTGCGGCATTGATTATCACCGCCACCCAGGTTCCTCACCTACTGGGGCTGAAAGTCTCCCGGCACGAATATATCTTTCAAATGCTTCTGGAACTTGTCAGGGGCCTGTCCACGATACACCTCCCAACCTGTGTTGTGGGCCTTGTTGCTTTCGGGATTATCTACGGATTGAGAAGGTATCGCAAAAACTTTCCTGCCGGGCTCGTGGCGTTAGTCCTCACCACTGCGGCCCTGATCCTGTTTGAGCTGCATGAAACCGGTATTGCCATTGTGGGTGAAAGCCCCAGGGGGCTTCCGAGTCCGCATCTTCCGCCGTTCGGTTTTGATGTCATCAGTTCTCTTCTGGGACCTGCCGTTGTGATCGCACTGGTCAGTTTTGCTGAAACCTATTCCGTGGGAAAGGCCGTCTCGGCACAGACCAAGCAAAAGGTAAATGTCGACCAGGAGTTTATCGGACAGGGGCTTGCCAATCTGATCGGTTCCTTCTTCCAGTGCTACCCGGTGAGCGGGTCTTTTTCCCGGACGGCCATCAACCTGGCCATGGGTGCTCGAACCGGTATTTCCAGCGTTGTCGCCAGTTTCAGCGTTGTCGTGGCACTGCTTTTTTTAACCCCCCTGCTGACATACATCCCAAAGGCGGCTCTGGCCGCTCTGGTAATCAGCGCGGTACTGCTCCTGTTTCATCCCAAGGAGGTCATTACCCTCTGGAAGATGAATCGGCATGACGGAATTGTGGCCCTGACGGTGTTCAGCCTGGCTCTTTTGACAAAACCCGACTACGCCCTGCTTATCGGCGTGGTGATCTCCCTGATGTTTTTCCTCTGGAAAACCATGCATCCGCGAGTGGTTCGCGTATCAAAAGATCCGGAACTCAACATGTTTATCAATGCCGATGTTTTCAATAAACCGAGTTGCCAGCAGATTTTTCATCTTCGCTCAGACAATGTCATCTACTTTGCCAACGCCGAATACACGGTGGAACACATTCTCCAGCGGCTGAATGAACAGACCACCCCGGTTAAATTTCTGCTCCTCGATTTCCAGGCCGTGGGTTTTATCGATATTACCGGAATCGACGAAATCCGAAGCCTCCACCAAGAGATTAAAGAGCGGGGGATTCAGCTTGTCCTGATGAGTGTACATCTGCCCGTAAAGGCGGCATTTGAAAGATCAGGGTTCAGCGATGAACTGGAAGCCGGAATGCTCATCGAAAACCGGGGGGCGGTTATCAGCACCCTTTTTAAACACATCGATCACGCCTACTGCAAAAACCCGTGCCCCCACAGGCTCTTTTTTGAATGCGATACGGTTAAGTAAAATAGAGGCTGGTCAGGATTATAAAAAATCCGACTGTTTTAAAGGGCCTCACGGCACATCCGGACCGGGGCTGCGTTTACCTGTCAAGTCATGGACACCCACACCCCAATGGCTCAGGGCTTTTGTGAATTCACCCAGGTTCACATCCAGCATCTCAACCCATTCCCGTTTAACGATCTTTACCGGACCGGCAAAGGCTGTTGGCGCCAAGGGCAGCAACACGGTCACATTTCCGTCGTTGTAGTCTTCGACCACATAGGCAGGCTCACGGCAGCCGTCCGGAGCGATCAACACAGCAGGCTTAAATGCAGCACTCTGTCCTGTCTCTGCAAAACCCATGGTCAGGCTCTTTAGAACGCTGTACATGGGAAGGCGATCGAGCACGGTTTGCTCGATCGATCGGCCGAGACGCCTTGCAGCCTCCGAACGCAACCCGAGCCCGATCAGGAAGGACATCCCCACAATTAGGGCCAGCGCGATGATGACAGGAGAGGTGGTTTTATCAAATGTTTCTTTCGGAAACAGGTCGGCGATTGGCGTCCCCAGCGCAACCACCAAATCCAACGCCTCGGCGAGGACAAGATAAAGGAGCAGCACCGGCAAAAGTACGAATAAACCGCCCAAAACCGTGGTTTTAAAAAATTCCATGAGTCTTTTCATCAGTGACGTTTCTCCTGTCTTCCTGTTCTGGTTTGTATCAGATACCCTACAAAGCGTCACCTGCCAGCAGGTCGGCAAAGTGTTGAAAAGGAAACACCTCGATGTTGTCTTTTGTTTTTAATATGGGTCCTTTGGGGTAGACGATAATTCGGCGCTTGAGCCCTTTGAGTCGTGCCACGGCGCGTAGCCCTTTGCACCAGCCTTCCACGAAGGTGTTGCCGGATTTTGCTTCCACCGCTATCCGGTCAGCACCCCGGACTATCAGGAAATCGACTTCAGTATTGGAACCACTGGAAGGTGCCCAGTAGTACATTTCATCGAACGAGTCTCGATAATTCCTGTATGCCCGGAGCAATTGCGCCACCAAGCCCTCGAACAGCGCTCCCCTTTCCTCCGGCGCTGGGTTTCCCTTCGTTCGTTTCATGATCCGAACGATACCGGGATCGCACCAGTACCATTTGGGTAATTTTCGCTCCCGGACACGCAGTTTGGCTTCATATGCAGGAAGCCGAAAACAGAGGAGGGTCTCCTCCAGAATGTCAAGGTATCCTGCGGCCGTTGTTCTTGCCACCCCAGCCTCCCTGGCAATGTTGGTGACGTTTACGTTTTGGGCGTGAAAAAGGGCGGCTATCGGTAGAAAGCGGGCAAAGCCCGGCAAATTTCTCACCAGTGCCTCGGCCTGGATTTCCTCTTTTAGATAGAGTTGTGCATAGGCGGCAAGTGTTTCTTCCTTGGCCGATGAATCCCATACGATCGGCAGCAAGCCGTACCGAAGCGCCGCCTCAACATCGAATTGATTACCCAGTTCCTCAGGTACGAACGGATGCATGGAGCGATGCATTGCGCGCCCCGCCAGCAGATTTACACCGGCTCGCTTGAGCTTTCGGGCACTTGACCCGCAAAGGACAAAACGCATACGCTTTTCTTCGATAAAACGATGCACTTCGTTCAGCAGGTCGGGTAGTCGTTGAACTTCATCGACGATCACCCACTTGCCTGTAGGAATCCCTCGCAATTCATTCGCAAAAAGACCCGGACCTGACAGCAATCGTTGATACGTGGCTTCGGACAGCAGGTTGATTACGTGTGCATCCTTAAATGTGGCCTGAAGCCAGGTGCTCTTGCCGGAACCGCGCGGACCCATGAGAAAAAAACTCTGCTTCGGAGCCTTGAGTATTCTTGGCAGATACATTTGATCACCTTGTCGTCATTTTGCATTGAAAACTGACGGCAATATAGTCAAAATACTCATTGCTGTCAAGCGAACTCAATATTGCAGCAAGGTTTCGATCCCCGCCGATAGAGACGATAAAAAGCAAATTTCATATAATGGATTTTGGTGTTGTTTACTTGTTTTTCAGGAGTTTATCCTTTGCGCTTTTATATTCTTTCTCTGAAAGAATTCCGGATTTATAGGCTTTGTCCAGATCGGTCAATTCCTTGCCGAGTGTCGTTGTCCGCGTTTCTGTCTTAACCTTTGCCCCTCCCCCGCACCCCGACACCGCCAAGCTGATGACAATCGTAACGACCAATACCCAGATGTGCACATGTTTCATTTTTTAATACTCCTTTTTTTTGTTGTTATATAAGGTTTTGAAAATGACCCGATTCGTGCGTGCGTGAAAAATACTAAGACCCCACGGGAAGATGTGCCCTATCCTCATGGATGAACAAGGCCCGAATTTTGTCCCAGAAGTCTCCGCCCAGCATGAAAAGGCCGGATACAAATATCAAATCGCCACACAGGTTTACCCACAACCGCTGCAACGCATAGCCCGGAATCATGTTCGGAACGTACGGCCCCAGCCAACCGAAAAGAAGGGGACCCATAAACATCACCAGACCGAGGCGATACCGTGTTTTACTCACCCGATCGGGTGGCGCGTGTTTTTTAAAAAATTCAAAAATACCGCTTTTCAAATATCGGAAGCCCTTTTTACCCATCAAAGCGATGGCGGCAATGGTGAAGATCTCGGGAACACCGACCGAGAGCAGGCCCGATAGGGCTGCCTTCCATGCCAAAGGAAGATTTGTACCGGTAACAACAGGTATCAACAGCGGGCTTAAAAACCCCACGATAAAGACAATAATGCCCGTACGGAACCGCCACGATGAGAGGAAGGCGTTTTCTTTGGAGGCAGATTCAGTCACGTTTATTTTTCCTTTTGGTTCTTCTCTAAATCTTCCGAAAAGACACCTCTGCTAATTGACACCAAATCGCTTTAATGCAGATTTATATGCCAGCCGGAGTGCAAAGAAGCTGGCCGTGGACAGCACGATGGTCAAAAGAACCATTAAGAAGATATGGTTGATAAATTTTCTGCTTTCACCGGCAAATTGTTCGATCCCGGTTTTCATAAAGGGAAGCAATTTTTGCATTTCAGGAGATGCCGCCAGCTTACTGAGCGCTTCCACCAGTTCCGTCATTTCCGTTGCAGCGCCCCGCATCTCTTCGACGGTTTTTTTATAAACAGTCATTTCGAATGTCAGAGGGTTGTCCGGCGACAATCCCATATGTCCGGCAAGACCATCCATGGATGTGATCAAGGTTTCTCCGGCGTTGACGGTTTGGCGAAACTCAGTGAGAAGACCGGACAGGCGCAGCTGCTCAGCTCCCAGATCACGGATCAGGTTTTGACCCTCCTTTGCAATGCGGTCCATAATCTGGTTGACGGTTTTTGTGCTGACCTGCTGCACCTGGTCCGGCAGTTTTTCGACCAAAGATGTTAATTCGTATGCAGCGGTCGATATCTTTTTCAGGTCAGAGGTCAAATCTTTAACCTCGGGATTGGTCAACCACTGGGACAGCCATACATCCAGGAATACATTGGCCGTCAACGGAAGCCGTGTTGCAAGAAACATGGCTCTTTCGGCAAGCTGGCGGGTCTCTTCGATCTGTTTCGTTGCATCGGAGACCGGTGCAAGAAATCCGCCGGACTTCACTTTTGACCTCAACATGGAATTTTTCCGAAAGCTTGCAAAGTCATTAAAACGAAGCTGCGTAAAATCCAATAGATTCGGATACGCTTTGCGCCGCTCTAAAATCATGTTCCGCAACTCATTCTCCTGCTCCGGGTTGAGCACTCCCGATACGGTTTTCCATATCTCTTTTTCGAGTCTGCGAAAGCCGTCGACGACAATTTTTATGGGTGTACCGTATTTTTTATGCCAGTGCTGTTCGTAAATCATATTCCCAAAGGAGATGATGACGGCGGTGTTCAGCAGACCTGTCAAAGGATTCGGATCGGCGGCATTGGTATACACCGAAAACACGGTACTGGCCAGATCCGTCAGCACCTGCATCCGGATATCGGGAGGGAGTTCATTCTCCTTTAGAGAAAGCACAATTTGACCCATTACGGTTGATAGAACATCCGCATAGCTCATCAATGACACCTGAAGCTCGCTGGGGGTGATTTGAGTTTCGGTCTTCTGTTTCGATTTTCTCTTGAATGCGTGGCACGGTGAAAAATAGACGGTAAGAATACCGGTAATCAGCAACACACAGATAGGGATTACCAGCTTACATTTCTTTTTCATGAAAAGCATAGGATTCACCTCAGCCGGATCCGCCTTTGGCGCAGGAAATAGTATCCCCTAATAGTTGCATAAAAAGTTGGAACCATTTGATGTTGCTACGACAGAAATCATTGAAAATATTGGCAGATACTCGATTCTCGATGTTTTTGGAACTCACACCGAGTTCATTGCTGATTATCGAGCATCGAGTATCAAATATCCAGCCTGCCGGGGCATAGCTCGATAGAGCGACGCCCGGTATCGATCCCAATGGAAGCAATGATATTGCGTAATGCCCCGGTTATTACTAACAAAACTTATGCAACGTGTAGGGTACACCTCTGGTTTTCAGCAATACAAAACTTCAAACCCGGAAACAGTTCACCATTCTTAAAAGCAACGATTCCGAAAACCGCAGAGGCGGGGTTTATCCCCGTCTGTGATTTTCGGCTGCCTTCTATTTTAACCCGACATCCTTGATCCCTTCCTTGCAACGGTCGCTGACTTTGCTGTCTTTTTCCTCAAGGCATTTGAGCAGTCGCCCCTCGCCGGCTTGAACCCCGCTGCAAAGAGTTTTCAGGTCGTCCCGACATTCGTTAACCACATAGCTGAGCGAAGCCACCGCCCGCTCCAGCTGAACAGCGGCATCGTAGAGGGCAAACTCACACTTGCCGGACAGCTTGTCGCCGTATGCGTAAAGGCACGCCAGTACCCGCCCCTCACCGGGAGTCACATCCTTGCAATAAGTTTCGAGTTCTTTTTGACAACCATTGACCACAGTCTGAACCAGATCATCTCCGGCCATGGTAGGAACCGTGGTGAACAGAAGTACCGTGACAGCCAATAATACGAGACCTAACGTTTTCATAAATTGCGCTCCTTTTTTTTCAAAAACGTACCGCCGCATACACCTGTGGTCCCCAGTATTGGTATTCTAGCCTTCCGCGCCAATCCCCATCGTCTACATCAACATCAAGCGAAAACCAATTTATCGCAACACCCAAACCGACGTTATTAAAAATCCAATACTCGGTGCTCAGCCGCAAGTTTATGAGAGTCCCTGAAAATCCAAAAGTGTCTGCATCTGTATTTAGCCAAAAAACCTCTCCAAGCAGACCGGCAGACCACTTGGGAGTGAAATTATAGTCAAATAAAAGACCAATAAGAGGGAGGGGAGCATCTGCACCTGCGGATACATTTGCATCCAAATCTTCATTGCCTAAGGATGCTGATCCCGAAACATCAAAGTCAACCCTAGTCCAGTTCAATCCAATGGTTCCAGCGAGTTCAAACTTCTCACGTTTAAGAAAAGAGTATGCATAGCTTATCGGAATGACCTGGAACTTGAAATTGGAGTCAAGACTTGCCCCTGTCGGATATATTTCATCACCGATGGTAATGTCTGTTGTCGCAATGGTACTCGAATCACGATCAAATTGAAAATAGCCCGCCGATAGTCGATGCTTAGCTGCAAACCGCCAGTAACCGCCCACCCAAAAGGTTGTCTCAGTGCTTGAAAAGCCAAGATCGTCTTCAAGATCAATCTCTGTGCCGGTTCCGATAGTCTTATTATCGATGCGCAATTTGGTATCAAAGTTTGGAAGAAAAACACCCGCACCCAGCTTGAAACGCTCTTCCCCTAGATTTATCCAATCCGCTGCGAACCCGTTAGCAGCGAAATGGAGGCAGGCCAGGATCATCAAAAATCCGATAATTGTTTTTTCGATATATTTCAAATTAGTTCCTTTCTAAAGAGGATGTTCTATTCTCATGGTAATTGCATCACGGTTTTTTCTTTTATTTTAACCCGACATCCTTGATCCCCTGCTTGCAGCGGTCGCTGACCTTGCTGTCTTTTTCCTCAAGGCATTTGAGCAGTCGCCCCTCGCCGGCTTGAACCCCGCTGCAAAGAGTTTTCAGGTCGTCCCGACATTCGTTAACCACATAGCTGAGGGCAGCCACCGCCCGCTCCAGCTGAACAGCGGCATCGAAAAGGGCATACTCACACTTGCCGGACAGCTTGTCGCCGTATGCGTAAAGGCACGCCAGTACCCGCCCCTCCCCGGGAGTCACATCCTTGCAATAGGTTTCGAGTTCTTTTTGGCAACCATTGACCACCGTCTGAACCAGATCATCTCCGGCCATGGTAGGAACCGTAGTGAACAAAAGTACCGTGACAGCCAAAAATACGAGACCTAACTTTTTCATAAATTCCGCTCCTTTTTTTCTTAAGGTGAATGGCTCTGCAGGCAAAGATATCTTTTTAATGTTGATAGCGCAATACCCGGGCCAAATCAAAGCCCAACATTTATTTGAGGCGCGGGCGGCACGCATGCCGCCCGCTGCCTCTGCTGATCAAAACTACTGCCTCGATGCCGAGCTCCTTGAGCTTGGCGAGGATACGGCCCACATCGTCATCGTGCTCGAGCATGCCGTCGGGATAGAGGCCGATGCCGCTTTTGCCTTCCCATTCCTTGCTGAGGTGAGTCCAGACGTGCATGCGTGTTGTGGTCACCCAGGTGAAAAAGGGTTTGTCAGCCTTGTGGGCCCGTTCGATAAAATCGATGGCCGCATCGGCGAACTCGTCGTCCGCCGTCTCCATGCGTTTTATTGTCATGGGCCGGTGTCCTCGATCTTCTGGCCGCCCTTGCCGTCAGCACAGGTGTGAAGCACGCCGCGGGGGCCGAACTTCTTCCTGAACTCGGGATCCTTCGGGTAATAATAGCCTTCGGGCTCCTCCTCGGCGTTTAGGTGGTAGAGATTGCCGAAGAACTCGTCAAAGCCGTGAACCGTCGGCAGATGTTTGTTTTGATCGCCCAGATGGTTCTTGCCGAACTGACCGCTCGTGTAGCCGTGGGGCTTGAGGAGTGTCGCCAGTGTCACCATACCATCGCCGATCCCCTGGTCCGAGCCGGGCATCCCGATGGTGAGCAGCCCTGTACGGAAAGGATGTTGGCCGAGGATGAAGACCGCACGTCCTGCGGTACAGCTCTGCTGGGCGTACCAGTCGGTAAAAAGCGCCCCTTCCTTTGCCACGGAGTCGATGTTGGGCGTCTCGTAGCCCATCATTCCCTGGCTGTAGGCGCTGACGTTCCAGTAGCCGACATCGTTTCCCCAGATCACCAGGACGCTGGGCTTGCATGATCATGAGCCCGCCCCGAAGGGGTTGCCCCTTAGACTGCCGGGCTTGCCAGGCACAGGCCCAGCACGGCCACCACTGTCACCGCAATGGTTTTCCATAAAGTTAATTTTTTCATTTTTCGTCCTCCTTTATTTAGCGGGTTTTATTTATTCGAACCGCTATCTGTCCGTGCACAGATAACCCGCTGAAAGTTGTATGATGGATACAGGCAGCGGCCTGTTGAGGTGCGTTGCCTGTTTATCGACTAATTTCCTGTCTTACTGGCGGACTCTTTCATTTTCTTCAGAACGTCCTCGACATTAAACTTGTCCGGTTTCTGCCTTGGCGGAAACTCTTTAAAGGTGGAAAGCGCTTCGGCCACGACTGTCTGCGACGGGACTAAAAGAAATACACGTCGTATCCACCAGGTGTCGTAGTTATTCGAATCGGTATCGGCCCGTTCGAACGGATCACTGCGCAAGTTGAATATTTTCGGGATGCGCAGAGTCACAAACGGCTCGGTCCATACGCGCCAGGTTTTTGAGCGCTGTTCGGCAAATACGAATTTCCACTGATTGTAACGCAAACCGACCATTTGCCCCGTATCCGCAAAGTAGAAGTACTCCTTGCGCGGCCCCTTCTCTTCTTGGCCGGTCAAATACGGTAAGAAATTGTGTCCGTCCAGGTGCACTTTGAATTCCTTGCCGTTAGCCTTGTGGCCTTTTTTCAGTTTCTCCTTGATGTCCGGTTCACCCGCGGCCGCCATCAGGGTCGGTACCCAGTCCTGTAAGGACATGATGTCGTTGGAGACCCGTCCCGGCTTGATCTTGCCAGGCCAGCGTACGAGTCCAGGCACGCGGTAGGCTCCCTCCCAGTTGGTGTTCTTCTCGGCACGGAAGGGAGAAATACCACCGTCCGGCCACTCGTTGTAGTGCGGGCCGTTGTCCACGGTATAGATGACGATGGTATTATCGGCAATTTTGAGTTCATCCAGCATATTAAGCACCTGACCGACTTGGCCGTCGTGTTCCACCATGCCGTCGGCAAAGATGCCCAATCCGGTCACGCCTTCACTCTCCTTTTTCAGGTGGGTATAGAAATGCATTCGTGACGTGGCCACCCAGGCAAACCACGGCTTTTTAGCCTTGGTATTTTTTTTAATGAACTTCATGGTGCGATCCAGAAACTCGTCATCGGCTGTTTCCATGCGTTTTTTGGTCAACGGACCGGTATCGGTGCACTTTTGTTTGCCCATGGGTCCGAAACGGGGGTCTTTTTCGCCGCTGTCTTTATTCGTCGCTATACAGTCAAGAACGCCGCGGGGACCGAATTTTTTTCTGAACTCAGGATCCTTCGGATAGTCCGCATTCTCAGGCTCTTCTTCGGCATTGAGGTGATAAAGATTGCCGAAAAATTCGTCAAACCCGTGGACCGTGGGTAGGAATTTATTGCGATCGCCTAGATGATTTTTGCCGAATTGGCCGGTGGCGTAGCCGTGGTTTTTCAACAAATCAGCCAGGGTCGGATCTTCCGGCTGGAGTCCGATTTCTGCCCCTGGCATGCCGACCTTTATCAGGCCGGTGCGCACCGGGTGCTGGCCGGTGATAAAGGCCGAGCGCCCCGCCGTGCAGCTCTGCTCGGCATAGTAATCGGTAAACAGCATGCCCTCGTTGGCAATCCGATCGATATTTGGCGTTTGGTATCCCGCCAATCCCCGGCTGTAGGCGCTGATGTTGGTGATGCCCACATCATCGGACATAATTACCAGGATGTTGGGCTTGCTTTGCCCTGAGCCAGTCGAAGGGTTGGCGGCTTGAACGACCGGAGCTGCCATGCCCAGAGCCAGCAGCAGAATCAACAGATGATAAAAGAGTTTCCTACCCATTTTCGATTCCTCCTGTTTTGATGATTGTTAGGATAAAATATCAACTTCATGCTTCTCAATTTTATTTTAACTTGAGCATTTATTTCGGAAACAGAAACTGAACCGTAAACCCCCACTGCCAATCCGGGGCCGAATCCGGTTTTTCGACATTATAATAGGCTTCGGTTCTGACATTGATCGCCTGGCTGCCGATTTTCAAAAGCTTACCAAAACCGCCCCCCACCGGTACGGTCCAGCGGTTGCTGGAGTCTGCGTACCAGTTTGCCGTGATGACCATGTCGGTAATGAGATACCAGCCCTTGTCGAGGTTGTAGTTTACAAAGGGTTCGATAAGCGTCTGATTGACATCGGAACGATTGTCTTCACCCGAAAACGACCAGAGCTGCCGGGCAAGGCCGCCGATGGTTCCCCATTTTGGTTGAAAGAGAACAACTCCGGTGGGTCCGGCGCTCCATTTTTCGCTGCCGAGCTGTTCATCGCTCGCTGTCGGCATCGTAAGTGACGGGCCGATCCCCCAGATCGCCTTTTTTGGTTTGGCCGGCGATAAAAACAGCGAATAGTTGATGTCGCCAAGGCCTGTTGCACCATCTCCGGGAGGAGGATTCGGTATCTCAGGTGTTCCCGTTACCTGGCCGGGTGTGTCGATAAGGGGGACGATCACCCGGTTGATCAGGTTCCAATCCCCCACGGTGATCGGAATGACCGGCTGTATGTTCAGAAAAGACGCCTCACCGTTGGGCGCGCCGTAATCAAAGCTGAACTTAAACGGAAGACTGTACATGGCGCCGACCGGGTTTTGGACGGCCGCCCGAAGGTCTCCGCCGCCCTGAGCCGGGTCGGACGGCGTTTTTTCTGTTTGCTGGCTGAAGGCGGCACCGGTTGAAAGTAGAATTGCAAGAAAAAATGACAAAAACATTTTGAGCCACATGGGGGTTACCTCGCTCTAATAATTCGGGTTTTTATTGAATTCCATATCATCTTAAATCCAGGTGTCATGGTTTCAGCGCGGCCAAGGCCTGGGTCACCTCTTCTTCGAGTTCATGGATAAGGGTGCGGTACTCATTGACTCTGGTTTCGGCTTCAGGCTCTTTGGACTTGCCCCAATACTGCAATGCGTTGACGCAGGCGTCGTGGTCTTCACATAGGGTGCGGAACTCGGAATCTTCGGCCACGAGAAGGTCTATGGCAGGGTTTTTTTCCGGAAACCGCTCTCGAATATGGCGTGCCATGTCATTCACAGCGCATCTGCTCACTCAGTATTCTGGGATTGATATATTCAATTGATTGTCTGAAATATTTTTGCTAACTATTTGTATATGATTATTGTTGATATATAATATTATATTTATAGATCTGAACAGGTGCGTTACTGTTACGTACATGTTACAAACGTTATATTTTAGAGTGCTTTGCGCTGATTTGCAATGACCGAAAGCCAAATGACAGCCGAGAAAAAACCTTTACCGGACGCCATCAAAGCCCAGCTGAATAGGATCCTCCAGAGTGCTGAATTCAAGGCATCAGACAAGCAGAGGAGATTTCTGCGCTTTGTTATCGATGAGACCCTTGGGGGCCGCGCCTCACAGCTCAAGGGATTTACCATCGCAACTGCTGTGTATGGGAGGAGCGTAAACTTTGATCCCCAGGTGGATCCGATCGTTCGTGTGGAGGCGGGAAGGCTGCGCCGTTCAATTGAGCATTATTACCTGACAGCCGGGAAAACCGACCCTGTTCGCATAGAAATTCCAAAAGGCGGTTACACACCCACCTTTCGTTCGATCCCGATACCGCCGTCCGGAGCTGAAACACCTGCCTCGGTTAAGCGAGACGCTGTTTTACCCACAGGACCCTCCGTTGCCGTCATACCTCTTATAAATTTAACGGGTGACCAGGATCAGGATTACTTTGTCGACGGTCTGACGGAAGAATTGACTGTTGAGCTCGCACGCCATCAGGAGTTTCAGGTCATTGCGTCTCAGTCGACCATGCGGTTTAAGGGTCGGGATGTTAATCCCAGGGAGATCGGCAGAAACCTCGGCGTTCGGTTTCTTTTGACGGGAAGTTTCCGAAAGGACCCGAAGACAGTAAAAGTTACGATCCGATTGCTCGATACAACCACTGGTGAGGAAATCTGGGGGGAGAGCTATAAACGGAATCTGACACCTGCCGACCTGATTGCCGTTCAAGAGGAACTTACCCACAGGGTTATCGGCATCATTGCCGACCAGTATGGGTTGATTAGACGAAAGCTTTCCAGGGAATCACGCAAAAAAGCGCCTTCCGATCTGAAGGTCTATGATGCCATTCTTCGATTCTACCACTACGAAACAGAATTGACCCCGGAGGCATTTAAAAAAGCACTGGCAGCCCTTGAGCAGGCTGTGGAGATCGATCCGGAATACGGGCTTGCCTGGGCCATGCTCGGCCATCTGCATGCCGACAACCATGCACTGGGGTTTTGTGAGAGTGAAGCGCCGTTGGAAAAAGCCCTGATTTTCACTCAGAAGGGCGTGTCATTGGCGCCGGGGAATCAGTTTGCCCGGGACGCCCTGTCTCTCGTATATTTTCATCAGGGTGATAAAGAGTTATTTCTTCAGCACGTCGAAAAGACCATCGCACTCAATCCCAACGCCCCGTATATCATCGGTGTTGCCGGATGGCACATGTCCCTTTATGGGGAATGGGACCGCGGACTCACCTTTCTGAAAAAGGGGATGGAACTTAATCCGTATCATCCCAGCTGGTTTCATCTTGTGCCTTACATGGACTACTATCGTTGCGGCAGATATGAAGATGCCTTAGCCGAAGCCCGGAAGTTCAACTTCCCGGAATTGTATATAGATCCCATGATACGGGCTGCCGCTCTCGGACAGTTGGGGAGCGTGTCTGAGGCAAAAACTGCAGTGGGCGAACTGCTTGAAATGATGCCGGATTTCGCAGCTAAAAGCCGGCAACTGATCGGCAACTATGTGAAGATCGATGAGCTGGCCGATAAGATCATCGAGGGGCTGCGATTAGCGGGGCTGGTCGGTCTCGGGTGATTCAAGTATCTCCGATAATTAAATTTCCCTTATTGATGGACGCATTAACTGCAAATTGAAAATTCAATAGCGATAAAATCCTCGATTAATGAGGCGCCGCCTCATAAAAAAGGCTTCTAAGGGCATTCAGGTTTAAGGCACACCGGGTATTCTGCTTAGTGCAAGAAAAGCCTCCATTCTGTATATTCGATTTGTGGTTAATTTTTATACAGATGCCCCTCCTCGGTTCGGAGCGACTGGATACTTTTTATACGGTTTATGGGTCGATTAGAACATATGAAATCGATTCTATGGTGGATATTGCATTAAATACTAAATAGTAACGGGTAGTTATATAAAAATGTCACAATGTGGCATAAGATTTGCTCACTTAGTCCTCATCCATAAGCTGTCAGTTTTCAGCAAAAGGCATAAAAAACAAGTTCCCGGCTGATTTCTGACCGCTGATTGCCGAATGCTTAATTCAGGAATACGTCATGAAGAAGAAAGAGACAGACAACGGCAGTCCGGTTTATTTCGACCCGGTCTGCTGGATGAAGGTGACCGCCAGCAATAAAAACCTGATGGCGACATACAAGATGCGGACCTATTTTTTCTGCTCCGATTCCTGCCGCGAGGCTTTTATATTAAAGCCGGAAAGGTATCTTGGGATGGGGTCTTTTTTTGAGAAAGGCGGGTGGAAGCTCTGCCTGAAACGTTTAAAAGCGTCTGTCACGGAAACACCTTACAAGGGGTTTTCGACATAAATATGTCTGGGGAGGCAGAATGTTGGATCTATTACAGGTAAAGGACAGGATCATCGCCAGGGCATTTTCTGAATCATCGTGGCTGTTCAACAAATGGGTTCGGAATACAACATTCATGGAATATGATGAATCTCCCTGGACTGATTTAATGATGCCCGTTACGCAATGCCGCTTGGCCCTGGTTACGACCGGCGGTGTGCATCTTAAATCACAGCCGCCCTTTAACATGAAAGATTCGTCAGGTGATCCTAGTTTCAGAGAGATTCCGGCAGACACCTGTCCTTCGGAGCTTGCCATTACCCACAATTACTATGATCATTCGAATGCAGAAAAAGATTTCAATATCATGCTTCCCCTGGAACGGGTTCTGGCTTTGGAGGCGACGGGTGAGATCGGTCGGGTGAATCATCGACACTTCTCCTTTATGGGGCACATCACAGATTCTCACGTCTCGACACTGGTTTCGGAAACTGCCCCGAAGGTTGCCAGGCTGTTGGTTGAAGATGAGGTCGATATCGTTATCCTCACTCCTGCCTGAGGGATTTGTAACCAGTCCGTGGGACTGATCCAGCGCACCATCGAAGCTGCCGGTATTTCTACAATTTCCGTCAGTCTGTCCATGGAGATCACCCGGAAACTGCGTCCGCCGAGAGCGGTATTTCCGGGCTTTCCCCTCGGTCATCCCATGGGGTTTCCGGGTAAGCCGATTCAGCACCTCCGGATGTTGCGCCTCTTGTTAAAGTTCATTGAAACGACCGATTCAGCAGGTGCATTGATACCGGTTGACCCGCGCAGCCTCGGCGGTCCCGAGGCAGACGGCAGCGCAGGTCGCATGGGTCTGGTTACTTCGGCGGTCGAAACCAACAAAAGGAAAATAAGCTCATGCAAAGTTTTTTCGCACCTGAATGTTTAAACTGTAAGGACAATACCCGGGTCGAAGCAGTGTCTTCAAAAATGAATCCGGCGACAATAAGTTAAAAACAGGCAATCCAATATTACCTAAGGAGATTTAAAAATGAAAAAATTCTTTAAAACAGCGGCATTCGGGGTTTTGGGGTTGGCAGTATTCGGTTTCGGCTATGTGATGTTCACGGGCCATACTTCAGCCAGTGCCTGCGGATGGGGCGGCTCCGGCGGTCAGGGATATGCTCCGCAACAGCGCGGAAACCAGGTGGGCCCTTTAGCTTCAAGGCCCTCGATTACACAGGAACAGGCCTTTGAAATCGTGTCCAACCATATTCGCAAATTGAATCCGGATCTTCAGGTGGGGCAGGTCAACGATGCCGGTAATTTCTATGAGGCGGAAATCCTGTCGAAGGACAAAGAAGTGGTTCAGCTCATGGGTGTTGACAAACAGTCGGGACGGGTGATGCTGATTAATTAGTACTTGAAAGAGGCTTTAAGCATGCAAATGGACCATAAAAAACTGGATTTTATTTATCTGATTGTGGTCATCGGAATTATTATCGGCCTACCGGCTGGAATTCTGAGCTATGACAACTATCTGTGGCAGAAGAAGATGCCTTCGGAAGCAAAAGTTTTTACACTCACCGGGCATACGGAACGGGGCTGGTTGATGGGCGATGTTCATGCCGGTGAAATTCTTACCATGAACGCTGAAAAAAAATATCCACAGAAACCGGTCATCCAAGTCAACAAAGGGGATGTGGTGGTCTTTAAGCTAAAGAGCATGGACGTGGTTCACGGTTTCAGCTTCAGGGATGCCGGCATCATTATCTCAGACGGTATCCAGCCGGGGAAAGTTAAGCTGGTTTCGTTTGTGGCCGAAGAAGCCGGTACCTTCACCTTTTCCTGCAACGCCATCTGTGGAGACAATCACCAGAATATGCAGGGAACATTAGTGGTCAAGGCATAAGAAGACACCAATTGACTGAAAAGGCTCTATTAAGGCGATGGTTCTGTGAATGGGGAAATCAATGAAATCGAAGAGACTCTTTTTCTCAATCAGTATTGGTATCGGTATGGCAATGGTTTCCGTTCTGATGTTCAACGGATTCGGATATTCCCAAAGCTCTGAGAAATCCGGCCCATACCGCCTGCTGCACGGCCGGGTGAATTCAAGATACGGACCGGTTAAAAATGCCCGTGTCCGCCTGCCCGGATCCAAAGGATATGCCTTAACCGATGAGCAGGGCCAATTTTCACTTAAAGTCGGTCATGTACCCAGGTCGCGATTCCGGATTACAGCCGGTATGGAAGGCTGGTTCAACAATGGACAGTTTGTCAATCAGACAGACCCATCCGTCGAAGTCTTCCTGAACCCCATTTTACTGGATGACCGTCCCGACTACCGATTTAATTCACCTGAAGTCTGCGCGAAATGTCACGTCGAGCTCACCCGGTACTGGGACCGATCCAAGATGGCACACACCACCTCAAACCCGAAAGTTTTAGAAATCTATTACGGTACGGATGCCTACAAACGCCCCGGTATCGGTCCGGGATATAAATTGGACAATCCCGACGAGAGTGGTAATTGTGCCGTCTGTCATGCCCCCTCAGCAGCGGTGTCCCAACCCAAAATCATGGATCTGAATACCGTGCTCAAATCCTCCCGGACCGAATGGGACGGGATCAGCTGCGAATACTGCCATAAGGTCAGAAAGGTGCTTAAGGATCCATCCCGACCCAGCGGATTCCGGGCGGTTCTGGAACGGCAGTCGCCCCGGCAGGGTCAAGCCATTCTCGTTTTCGGGCCCTATGATGATGTGGCGGTTCCACCCATGGCAGCGTCCTATAATTCGCTTTACGACAAGGGGCGATTCTGCGCGACTTGCCACAGTCATGTTAAAAAAACGCCGGACACAGGCACCTGGAATCCCGACAGCATCTATACAGATGAGGAGTGGAGGGGATTTGGATTAAAGGATAAATCCTATTTGCCCATCCAAACCACATATCAGGAATGGAAACAATGGCAGAACGGGCTTTCGCCAAACGATCCGAACAAGGGGAAAAAATGCCAGGACTGTCACCTGAGCTGGCGAAAAGAGATGCTTCCCTATGCCAACTACGTGGTCGACGCCGGCGCTCGAAATATGTGGGGCACCTGGCGGTCTCCGGATAATATTCGACCCCATCATTTCGACGGCGGCACTGAAATCCAGCTTAAAACCGCTTTATCTATGGAGCTCGAAGGTGAAATCAAGGGCGACACTTTCATTGTCAAAGCTTATATTACCAATACCAACGGCGGTCACTGGGTGCCCACCGGAGAAACCATGCGCAGTGTGATGCTGGTGCTCAATGCCGTGGATGGAAACGGAAAGCCCCTGGAACTGAAAAAGGGGTCTCGGCTTCCGGATTGGACCGGTGTCGGGGAAGAAAAAGGCGGCAATTACGCAGGGCTTCCGGGGACGGTTTTCGCCAGGGTTTTACAGGATGACAAAGGAAATATCAATGTGCCGTTCTGGCGGGCAACCGGTATCGCTTCAGACACCCGCATCCGACCCAAAAAAACGGTTACGCTTACCTATGAATTTACATTGACCGATCCGGACGATGAACCGGAAGCAGAGGCAAAGCTCATCTATCGCCCGGTGATCAAGCCATTGGCAAAGAAGAAAAATTGGATGGTCAACGATATTTTGATAACGAGCAGTGCCTGGTAGGAGGAAATAATATTGAAACGGTACCATTTCTATCTAATCATTATCGTCGTGTTCGTTTTGCTTTTGTATATTCCCGGGGCGGCGTTTGCCGGAAAGATAACCGGAACGGTAAAGGTCAGGGGGCTTCGCTCACCCGCCAATATCCTGGTTTATTTAACCAAGGCGCCAACAGTATCCATTGATCTATCAAAAACCACGTTTGTCATGGACCAGCAGAACCTCACTTTTCTACCCCATGTCCTGCCGATTCCGGCGGGGGCGACGGTTTTGTTTCCAAACAACGATAAGGTGGATCATAACGTGTTCTCCCTTTCGAGATCCAACAAGTTCAATCTGGGAAATTACAAACCCGGGGAGCGAGAAACGGTCCGGTTCGATAATCCGGGTATCATAGAGCTGCGTTGCGATCTTCATGCGGAAATGCTGGCCTACATCCTCGTGCTTAAAAACGCCTATTTTGCCGTAACCGATGCTAACGGGCGGTTCGAAATTCCGGACACCAAGTATTCCGCAAAATACGGGATCCCCCAAATAGAAAATCTTCCAGTCGGAAAATACACCATCAAAACCTGGCATGAAAAACTGAAAACCGGAAGACAGAAGGTGGCCGTGACGGATAACGGTGATGTGTCCATCCAGTGGAACCTGACCCGCGGAACACCAAGCGTGTTGTATAAGCGGTGATCCGTAAAGCAAAACGTCTCTATTTTAAATGAAATATATCTCTTATCTGTTAGTGATCTTGGTCGGGGTAACCTTTATGGGGTCCCTGAAACAAACGGATGCGGTCTTGGCTGCAACCCTGTCCCCGGATAAGAAGAGCGACCGGCTCTATCGAGATTTGGGGGTGCTGAAGGTTCCCCGAATCAATCCACCGGTGGATTTCAAACTGAAGGATATAAAGGGCAGAACGGTCAGGCTATCGGATTTCAGGGGGAAAGTGGTATTTCTCAATTTCTGGACAACCTGGTGCCCGCCCTGTAAGTATGAAATGCCGTCCATGCAGAAATTGTACGATAAACTCAGGGATGAAAATTTCGTTATGGTGGCGGTTGATTTGCAGGAACCGGTATCAAGGGTCAAAGACTTTGTTAAGGCGTATAAACTCAGCTTTTCGGTGCTCCTGGATTCAACAGGAGACGTAGGAAGACAGTTCGGTATCCGCTCGATTCCCTCCACATTCATCCTCGATAAAGAGGGCGGTATCATCGGCAAGGTTTTCGGACCGCGTGAATGGGACGGCAAGGAGGCGGTGGATTTTTTCGAGCATCTGGTTAGGAAAAATTGAAACATAAAACGAAAATATATAAATATATAATTATACTACTCGGTCTCATACTTGCGATTGCCGTTCCCTTGATAATACGTGCACTACCACAAGAGCCGAAGACCCGCGTGATTAAACTGGTCGCCAAGAAATACGGATATTCTCCCGAACGCATTGTGGTCAACCGGGGAGACACGCTCATCATCAAACCGACGTCACAGGACGTGACCCACGGTTTCTATCTGGATGGATACCCCGTTGAATTTATCATCAAACAGCAGGGGGTCGCCTTTCAAAAATATACCTGGAAAGAAGACGACGGAAAAACTCAGACCGACTGGGACAGGGTGTCAGAAATCGAATTTACCGCAGATAAGGCAGGCAAATTTATATTCCGCTGCACCCAGACCTGTGGAAATCTTCATCCGTTTATGACCGGTGAGATCGTCGTAAGACCCAATACACCCTATCATCTGGTGGTTTCATTGTCTCTCTGGGTGGTGTTGAGCGTATTTCTCCTTTACCGCAACCGGAGCGGGAAAAAGGAACCGACGCGGGTGAATCTTTTTGAGCGGTTTCCCCGGTTGCAGCGGTTGATGAAACTGAGAGGGTTTCATTTTTTTGTCATTCTGCCCAATTTGATCGTTTTTTATCTATTTATCCTCAGCGCGCTCTGGGGAAGCCCGGTGGGGAATCGGAATATCGCCATTATTTTTGTCTGGATCTTATGGTGGTTTGTCTTAAAGTCAATCGTGGTGCCCCTGGGCGGCAGGCTCTGGTGTATGGTGTGTCCGCTGCCGGCGCCGGCCGAATGGCTCGGGCGGATGCGCTTGACCGCTGTGCGGTATATTCAAAAACCGTTTAAAGGCCTCCACCACCGATTTTTCGGTCTCCAGAAGGATTGGCCCAAAGCGCTCCGGAATATCTGGCTCCAGAATATTCTCTTTTTGGCCATGATATCTTTCGGGATCATCCTGATTACCCGCCCGGCGGCCACCGCCATTATGTTTTTAGCTATTTTGGCCATGACCTTTCTTCTCGGTGTGCTCTCTCGCCACAGAGTATTCTGTCTATACATGTGCCCGGTGGGAGGTTTTCTGGGTACCTACTCGTCTGCGTCGGCCACCGCGCTTCGGGCCGTGGACCCTGAAGTATGCCGGAAGCATAAAGAGAAGTGCTGTTATACCGGCGGAGAAGGGGGGTGGGCGTGTCCCTGGAACCAATACATCGGAACCATGGACCGTAACAATTCTTGTGGATTTTGTACGGAGTGCATTAAAAGCTGCCCCAAGGACAACATCGGCCTCTTTATCAGACCGTTCGGTTCCGACAGAGTGCTGAAGGGTTACGATGAAATGTTCAACGTGCTGATCATGCTGGCTGTGGCCATTGCATTCAGTATCACCATGCTGGGCCCCTGGGGATTTATCAAGGAGGCTGCCAATGTTACCGAAAGCGGAAAGCTCATCCCCTACTTTATATATATCGCATGCATATGGAGCGCGGCCCTTCTGGTTTTTCCAGGGATGTTCATGGGTCTGGGCCGACTGTCAAACCGTTTGGCAGGGATGCCCACCGATCATCGCAACATGACCTTAAGGCTTTCCTATTCGCTGATACCGGTGGGTATTTTTGCCTGGATCGCATTCAGCCTTCCATCGGTAATGATCAATTACAACTACATCCTCGGGGTGCTTTCCGACCCGTTGGGTCTGGGTTGGGATCTGTTCGGCACGGCTGATTTTCCCTTTGCACCGTTTTATCCGGAATGGATACCCGCGATACAGGGTGTTATTCTTTTATGGGGGCTTTATTTCGGTATCAGTAGAGGGTTTATGGGCCTGGATGCCGTCATTGACGTGGGGTCGGTTAAAATCAAAGCCATGTTGCTCCCCGCTCTTTTTGCATTTCTGATTGTTCAGATATTAATGAAACTGTATCTGGGCTAAAAGCCGTATCGGGCAAACGGGGGAAAATCATCAATAGATGATACCAAGCAATGGGAGGGTGAAAATGGAAGGATCAAAATCAACTGCCGGGTTCGGTTCCAAAACGGCTATCGATCCTGTGTGCGGCATGGATGTGGTCATGGGCAAGACTTCATTTAGGGTGCATTATCAGGGCACGGGGTATTATTTTTGCGCCGACGCATGTCGGCAAACATTTGAAAAGGATCCGGGTAAGTATCTGGGATGCTCACCTGCCAAGCGCAAGGGCATTTGGGCACGCTACCTGGACCGTCTCAATAAGGCCACCGGCGGCAAATCCATGAGGTGTCACTGAGAACCCCCTATCGTAAATCAAATGGAGGATGATGAAAATGGTAACCATTCAATCCACCGATGTGAGCAGCTATGTCAGGTTGCTTCTGGATAAAACAATGGATCACAACGCCGAACAGGATGAAGCCACCGATTTCCTACCTTCTGCTGAGGAAGGGCTCGAGATCGGAACAGCCGGAGCGAGTGAAAAGAATTCTTTAAAGGAGGCAATTATGGAAAAGGGAATAAAATGAAACGGTTTTTACTTGCAAAGATAAAAGAAAATTCCACCCTGACCATGGTTGTCTGTTGTGCGGTGCCTTTGATTGCCATATGGATATTCTCTTCATTGGGTGTGCTGGGCTCCTGGGGCTACTACGGTCTTATGCTGCTCTGTCCTTTATTGCATATCATGATGTGCCGGAAGGGCCATTCATCCCATCATTCTGGAGAGGAACCCCAGAGGGATTATTCCGAATCCACATCAATCGATGAATTTATCGGCCGATCTTCATCTATAAACAACAACCCGCCGGAACGCTGACCGACCGGAAAGAGCGAAAGGATATTGGAAAGGATTTCTTTTGGGAGGATGCGCTTATTTTTTTAGGATTATATTCCTGACATTTTTTATTGACGCGCGACACTAAAGCGTGACATATTAATGTCGTTCTTCACTGATTTATGTTATCATAAAAGACGTAGAAATTTGTTCTGCAAAAATTTTTCAAGTGGAAATGATCATGCCACGTATTGTTCCTGCCGAAGAATTTGATCTGATCGAACAGGTGATTTCAGAGTTCCCCGAGGGGATTGGGATTTCGGCGCTTGAGAAAGCCCTGGCCCTTCATTTACCCAAAGTCCTCAATCGTCGCACCTTACAGCGCCGCCTGGAACGCCTCCTGGCAGACAAGCGCATCACAACCGAAGGCGAAAGCATCTCGCTGGTTTACAAGCGTGGAAGCCGATCCGGGATCAGCAGCACCAACCCAGACTTGATTGACATCAAGAAACTGGAGTCGGACCGAGGTAGAATACCGACAACTAAGGCGTGAGCTTAAAAACAAGGCCGCTTTTCGGCCTTAGAATGCCCTTTTTAGTGTTGAAAAGCCGGGTGGCGGGTCCAGGTTAAAGAACATCTTTCTCTGGATGTTGTTCGTTTGATCGAAGCGGTGCCGTGAGCGGGGTATCGGGTGTGCGTACTTTTTTTTAGGCGAGCAATCCGCCTTTGGTCAGCCAATAGAACACTTGATAGGATCCCGACACCAGCAATAAGGCGCCTGCAATTCTCTCCATATGGGGAAGCATGCGGCGGAGGTAGTTTGTCAACCCACCCTTGAAGAGTGCCATGCTTAACGCCAGAGCAGTCAGTACGGTGCCCATCCCCAGAGAATAGCTGATGAACTGAAAAACGCCGTCTGAAAATCCTTTTGACTGCATGGCGCTTCCTACCACCACCAAAAATACGGGCAATGTGCACCCCAATGAGGCAGTCCCATATCCGATGCCAAAAAGAAAGTAGGTTTTAAACCCTTGCTTTTCAGGTGTGCCGATCATATTGGCCAGCCGTGCAGGAAGGGAGGCATGGACCGATTTTCCGGAAAGCAGAAACAGGCCGAGACCGACCAGGGCCGAACCGACGAGCAGGCCGAGCCAGGGGAGATACTGCATAAGGATATACCCCCCGGCCCAGATGATCATCCCGAAAAATGAAAAGAGCACCATAAACCCCAGCGTCACCGCTGACCCCAAAAGCATTGCCCTGGTCCCTGCGATTAGTAGATGGTGGCGGGCACCGGAACTCTCATACTGATCACCCAGGTATAGCGAGAGATACGCCGGAAGCATGGAGAAACCGCACGGATTAACAGTCGAAACCATTCCGGCTCCAAAAGAATACCCAAAGGGGAGCAGGAGGGAAATGGCAGTCATCCAGTTTGTCAAAATGATCTGTAGCTCCGTCATTGCAAAAACTCCTTGATGGAACGAACAAGCCCTTCTTTTTTAAGTCAGTCTCAATTGTGCTCGATTATGGAATCCGGGGCGTATCGATATTGACACTTCAAAATTTATGCCAAATTGAGGAGAGCGAATAGACCACACGTAAACATGCCCGGAGATGGTGACAAAATCAAGGTCGCAGGGGATTGCGGGAAAGGGTGCGAGAAAGGCTTGGTATGCGTAATTTTTTAGCACCTGGGTATTCTGTTCTCCGAAAAACTGTATACAAAATACCCATCCAATAATATTGCATTCTCTACTCAATATCCCACATTACTGCCTGCCGGTCTAACTATCTAACAATTACAGGTATTAAATTCAGGAGAAGTGATTTGGCACCCCAATTGCAATCCCACTTTGTGGCACTTAGTCGATTTTGCCGAAATTCTGCCACTCCTTAGGATGGCAGTGCTGAATGAAGCGTCCTGAACATTTACTGCGGGGCAAGTTCATTGCCACAGCTTTAATTTACTTTGATGCCTATATAAAATGAGAGAGGATTATAAACATGAAAAGTACTATCGATGTAAAAAGGATGCCGTATCGGAGAATCTATTTAGCCCTGATGTTTATCACCATAGGGCTTTTTGCATTTTTTAGTATCTTTTGGGTCAAAGGTGTGCAGGCAAAAGCGGCACCGATCAGGATGATTCCAGAGAGCTTTACCAGCATTGCAAAGACGGTCAATCCGGCGGTTGTGAATATCAGAACCGTTAAGATCACTAAAGGCGGCGGACGTGTCTTTCGGCATTTTGGGGGCCCACAACAGAAAGACGATCGGATGCGGCAATTCTTTGAAAAATTCAACCGACCAGACCTTCAGCGGGATTATAAGCAACGGAGTCTCGGTTCCGGATTTATCATCAACCCAAAAGGCCTCATCGTAACAAATAACCACGTGATCGATGGCGCAGATCAGATCCTTGCCATCATGTCTGATGGGAAAGAATATGAAGCCGAAATCGTCGGGAAAGATCCCAATACCGATCTTGCTCTTATTAAAATTAAATCGGGGAAAGATTTTCCTGTTGTTGCGCTGGGGGATTCGGATGGTCTCAATGTGGGAGAGTGGGTTGTGGCCATCGGCAACCCCTTTGGGCTCGAACAAACCGTAACCGCAGGTATCGTCAGTGCCAAGGGACGGGTCATCGGATCCGGGCCATATGATGATTTCATTCAGACCGATGCCTCCATCAATCCGGGAAACAGCGGCGGTCCTTTAATCAGTATGAATGGTAAGGTTGTCGGGATTAATACAGCGATTATTGCAAGCGGCCAGGGGATCGGCTTTGCCATACCCGTCAATCTGGCAAAAGGCATCATCAAACAGTTGGAAACCAGAGGCGAGGTTACCCGGGGCTGGCTCGGGGTAGGCATACAGGACATCACCAAGGAAATCGCAGACTACTATAGTTTAAAGGATGAAAAAGGAGTTCTGGTCCAGCAGGTGTTTCCCGGTGACCCCGCCGATAAAGCCGGCATCAACCCCAAAGACATCATACTCGAAATAGATGGAAAACCGGTTGAAAACAGCAGGGAGCTCACGCGGATTATTGCCGGGATCATGGTTGGGGAAACCATAAGCATAAAGGGTCTGCGCGAGGGTCGAGAAAAGGACTTTCGTGTTGAAATTGCTAAAAGGGAAGATAAGAAGCGCTATTCCCAACTATCAAATAAAGATTACGGAGATGAACTGGGCATCCGGGTACAAGCCTTAACCCCGGAGATTGCCAGGCGGTTCGAAATTCCGGAGGATGCCGGGGTCATCGTCTCCGATATAAAACCCGGCGGCAAAACTGCAGCTGCCGGTGTGATGGTGGGAGATATTATTAAAGAAGTCAATCGCACATCAGTTAAAACCTCCAAGGATTTTATGGAAACCATCGGAAAGGTGCCCCAAGGGGATTCGGTTAAACTTTTTATCCGGCGTATAAATGTTGGGTTTCTGGTCGCCAAGCTGACAAAATAGATCGAGGAGAAAGGGGGGCAAGCGCCGGATATTGGGACTGATACATATCACCGACTTTTCAAACGACCCGAACGGTATCCATTTCAGGAGGAAAATGTCATGAAAATATGGAATTTTTCCGAAAGGAGATGTCCTTCAGGATTGTCGATATGTTTGATTCTTGTCACCATTACGATCATCGGTTCGCCCGCTGCATTCGGGCACGGTGGGAAAAAACATGCCGAGGGATCATTTACACAACTCCAGGCATTGCAGAAAGCCGTCAAACTGTATGACCGACTCATCCAGGGCGGAAAACTTAAAGAAAGCTGGGAAACTGGGTTGAAACAGGTCGATATTTCAATACGAAAAAAAAATGGCAATAAAGAATTTGTGGTTTTATTCAAGCGGAGTGAGGGAAACTCGGATAAAGTCTATTTTTTCTTTAAGGCCGACGGTAAGTATGCCGGCTCAAATTTCACCGGCAAATAATCGAAAGGAAGTAAAAATGTCCGCCGGCAAAATCTCGACCGACAACGATAGCTGGCCAAAGCTTGCCAATTTCCCGCAATCTGCAAAAGTGCTCGTGACCGCAACGATTCTGGTGATGGGGGTTGCGCTTCTGGGGGCATTGGGGCAGATCATTGTTCACGACATCATACCGGCATTTTTTTCAGAAGACATGTCTGCGGGGCAAATGGAGACAGGGAGGCGAGACCACGATCAAACCAAAGATGCAACTGTGGAAGAATCATCATCCGGACGCGGCGATCTGTTCAGTGACCTCGTGACAGAAGAGAAACAACCGGAAAAACAGTCTTTCTACAAAGACGAGCAGTTTGTCTGGCTCCTGCGATGGACCCATATTCATCTTTTCGGGATAAATATGATTTTCATATTCACGGGAGCCGTCACGCTGTTTTTGGATATCCCCGGCAGAACACGAACCTGGCTTGTGGCTTTGCCCTTTATCGGCGTGCTTGTCGATATCGGCGCCATGTGGCTTAAAACGTATGTTTCGCCGATATTCTTCTGGCTTCATATGCCAGGAGGCGGGCTGTTTATGACTGTCTATATGGTTGTATCCGTTCGTGCGCTTTTTGAGATGTGGTTCCCGGTCGCGGAGGGTTAACCTTATCGATTTATCAATCCCGGTATAGACGTCCTACCGGCTTACCCTGCATCACGGAGGAGATCGGGTTGTTTACCACTGATTTGTCCGAATAGTCACGGGGGATGATCAGGGTGAAGGTTGCACCATCACCGAGTTGGCTGTCGACCCGAATGTCCCCGCCCATATCCCGAAGGGTTTTTCGACACCCGGCCAGCGCGAGACCCTGCCCGTTTTTCTTGGTGGTAAAAAAGGGTGTAAATATTTTCGGTAGATGTTCCGGCCGTATTCCCGGTCCTTCGTCTTTTACTTCCACGATACAATCTTCACCTTTGCGATAGGATCGTATGTAAATATTTTTTCCGGGAGATGAGATCTCAACCGCATTCTGAATAAGACTTTTCAACACCCTCTCGATCTGCGCAGGATTTACCACGGTGGGACACCCGGCCTCATCCGTCGTCACCCCCAAGGTGATGCCGGCCTTTTCGAAAATGGGAACATGTCGCTCAACTTCTTTCCGAATGGTCTCATTGATATCGCAAGAAAGCAGATCCTCGCGTTCTTCGGAAATAAAGGACGTCAATACATCCACGATGTGCTCCATCCTTTCAGTTTCCTTTTTGAAACTTCGACTTAGCTCTGAATTCCCTTCCTCTTTTGCCTGTATCACCAACTTTTTCAGCGACCCCAATAGATATTTCATTTCATCCCCCACCGCACCGGCAGCGCGGCCGAGCACGGCCAAGTTTTCTACGGTCACGGCTTCCGCGTGCTCCTTTTTTTGCCGGTCCACCAGCCATCCCAATACTACGGCTACCAGATTAAACATCAATACCTGGGAGATAACGGTTACCCAGGGATCATGCGGTCCGCTGTAGTAGAAAGCATGCGGTGCATAGAGGCTGCTGATGGCCAGGGCAGAGAGCAGGCCATACCGAAGACCGAACCAGAAGCATGTCAATAGAATCGGTATGAAGAACAATTCTCGATGCAGGAAGTGATAGCCGGGGTGCTGTCGAATCGAGGCGTAATGCATCACGGTAATCAAAGCCGCCAGCCCTATAATCAAAATGGCTTTGTTTTGATTTGTATTTGCGTTCATGGGAATTTTCCTTTCCACCATCCGAGACGCGCCATACGGTGTCATCAATCTGTGGTTCTATCTATTGCCTCATAGTAAAGCTCGGAATGTACCCTGTGAAGAAAGAATAGCAAAGCACATGCCACAAGGATGGATTCATCGAAAGGCCTCATTGCGTTTGTTTTTAACGCACTTAAATTGTAGAGTATTTGATTCGTTATTTGGAGAAGAGGTGATAGGTTCGACATTTTTTAGGGCAGGAAACGGATCGACAGATGTGAAGAATGTGCGCAGCCGCTATCGGTTGTGGATACTGAATACGCACCCGCTTGAATCAGTGGAAAGCAATCTGGTCAATTGATGCCGTACTCTTTGAGCTTCAGCTGGAGAGTCCTGCGGCTGATGCCCAGGATTTTTGCCGTGTGGGTGCGATTCCCGCCGGCATCCCCAAGGGTGCGCAGGATGATTTCTTTCTCCGCCTCTTTCAAGGTTCTGCCGGAGCCTCTGTCAGACGGCAGATCAACTGCTCCCGAAGCATTTTCCGTCAATGCAGAGGGGAATTCCTCGGGGGTAATCAATTCGCCCCTGGCCATGATGACTGCACGCTCCACCAGATTTTCGAGCTCTCTGACATTGCCGGGCCAGTCGTGGCGCATGATGATATCCAGGGCCCGCGGAGTGAAGCCCTTGATCAGTTTTCGATTCTTTTCCACATACTGCTTGAGAAAAGACTCCGCCAGCAGAGGAATGTCTTCCACCCGTATCCGCAGCGGCGGGATTTCGATACGAACCACATTGAGCCTATAGTACAAGTCATCCCGGAAACGTCCTTCTTTTACTTCCTGTTCGAGGTTTTTGTTGGTGGCCGCAATGATCCGGGTGTCGATGACAAGTGTTGTCTCGCCGCCCACCGGTTCGATCTCCCCTTCCTGAAGTGCTCTAAGGATCTTTGCCTGGGTGGCCGGTGTCATCTCGCTTATTTCATCCAGAAACAGGGTCGACCGGTGTGCCAGTTGAAATCTGCCCCGGCTCCGGCTGGTGGCGCCGGTATAGGCCCCTTTTTCATGACCGAAGAGCTCGCTTTCCAACAATGTTTCCGGAAGGGCGGCGCAGTTCACCTTGATCATGGGGCGATTGTGCCTGGGACTGTTTTGGTGGATGGCGTTTGCGATCAGTTCCTTACCTGTACCGCTCTCGCCTGTAATCAATACCGTCGCCTCAGATGGCGCGACCTGGGCCAGGGTTTCGAACAGCTGCCTCATGGGCGGGCTGGTCCCGATGATATTGCCGAAATCGAAACGGTCATCGAGCCGTTCTTTCAGGTACCGATTTTCCTGTTCCAGCGCTTGCTGGCGCAATGCGCGATGGAGCAGAAGGTTCAGTTCATCGATATCCAGCGGTTTGGTCAGATAGTCATAGGCGCCGGACTTGAGTGCTTCTCTGGCGGTGTCTATCGAGGCATAAGCCGTCATGATGATGACCGGTATCCCCGGGCTCAGTTTTTTTACCTGTTTGAGGGCCTCGATTCCGCTCATTCCGGCCATTCTCACATCCATCAGGATGAGATCAAAAAACTGAGCTTTCACCGCGGCAACGGCGTTGGTTCCGTCATCGGCTTGCATCACTTCGTAGCCGTCGCTGGTGAGAACGGCTTCAAGCATCTTCCGGAGAGAGGGGTCGTCATCGACGACTAAGATCTTTGTTTTCATGGATCAACCTATTTCTGTTTTCAGTAATTCTTCTTTTGTTCCATTCGGATGCATCGGGATCCGTAACGTCATCCGGCATCCGAGCGATTTGCCGGGGGGCGGGCTTTCCGCTTCGATGTCTCCTTGATGATTTTCAATGATTTTGTGGACGATGGCCAGTCCGAGACCGGTGCCTGTCTCCCGGGTGGTGAAAAAGGGGTCGAAGATTTTGTTCAGGTTTTCTTTCGGTATTCCCGCACCATTGTCTTCTACCTGAAAAACGAGCTGGTCGTTGTCCTTGTTATCCGCAAAGACTTTGATATCAATGGCACCGGCTGAATCAGTGAATTTTAAAGCGTTCAGCAACAGGTTTAAAAGCGCCTGGGTCATTTGATAGGCATCAAGAGGCACCGTCTCCGGTTCCAAGGGTATATGGCGGCGTATCGCAACGTTTTTTGCCCGGGCATCGGCATCCACCAGCCGGACCACGTGATCCACCAATTCGCAGATGGCGGTGGGGACGATATTTGCTGTTTTTGGATTGGCAAAGGAGAGCAGGTCGGTGACGACCCGGTTGATCCGATCGATTTCCTTGACCATTATTTCGGTGTATCCCTGCTCTTTCGGCCGGTCTTTCAACGCGTGGCCTAGAAATTGGGCAAACCCGCGGATGGAACTGAGCGGGTTGCGGATCTCATGGGCAAGGCCGGCGGCAAGTTGGCCGACCGCTGCCAGTTTTTCAGAACGCCGAATCCTGTCTTCAAGCTGTTTGATCCTGGTAAGGTCCCGCAGGATCAACACCGCTCCTTTGCAGATATCTTTTTTGTCGCAAATGGGAGAGACACTGATGCTCATCGGGATGGTCTTTCCATCCGGCACTCGAAACAGGATTTCTTTGTCGAAAACGGTTCGGCTCTGATCGAGAACCTCCTGTATTCCGAGGGTATCAAAATCAAAAATCGGTTTTAAATCGACACCCCCTCCCTTCGGGGCATCCAATCCCAGCATATCCCTCGCCACCTCATTGAAGGAGACAATGGCGCCGTACTGATCGATACTGACCAGGCCGCTGGCCATACTTGAAATGACCTGCCGTGTGTAATCCTGAGTCTGTTTAAGGGTCCTTTCCACCAGATAGTAGTTTTGAATGACGAAGACAAAGAAGAAAACGGCAGAACCCAGGGCAAGCACAATGGCTGCCATCACAACGGCGTGCCGGAGATCCGATCGTCGGGCCTCATCATAGGCGGTCATCTTAAGCCCCAAAACGATAATGTCACCTGAATGCCCACGGTCCATGTTTCCATTTTGCCGCATCATCATCGACTGGGTCGGCAAGGGAGGGAAGGGAGAAAAGTATTTCGCAATTTCATAGACGCGTTGGCTTTCGGATCGGTGATTCATTCGGCTGTAGACCCATCCGCTTTCGAGTCTTCTGAAATCCCATGTGGTGGTTTTTCCTTCATCCACCGATTCGGAATGATGAACGATTCGCCCCTGGGGATCGAAAAGATAAATATAGGCGACATCGTCATTTCTTGCGATTTCCCGGATGAGGGTGGCCAGCGTATCTTCCTGCCACTGGTGCATCATCATTCCGGTTCTGGCCCCGGCTTCAATGGCGCTCAGCAGCGTCAACCCCTGCCGATGGACAGACCGCTGTATCCGGTTTTTTTCCCGGTTCAGGTTGCGGTAGGTGGAAATGCTGATCAACCCCAGGAGCAGCAGCACCACTGCGGCAATGGTAAAGGCCGGAAGGTACAGATTTTTATGTTGCAAAATGCGCATGATGACATCAATATTGTCTAAATTAAGTTTCTTATATAATTATAATTACTTCAAGCGGCAAGTGCAAACTTTTTGCGCAGTGACCCCCTTCGATTACGGGTAAGTATGAAAAATTTACGCACCCACAACATGCTTTCCATCTTTGATCCCACAACATGTTGTAATCACATAAACTTATAATCTGGCATTCTGTTTGCAGAAGAGAAATCAGAGTCGATGTTATGTCATTGGTGGGTGATCCATATAAATACATCTCATTTCGGAGCGGGCATATGATGTCCCAAAATGCAAAACCGGTACCGGGGGCTTCACACGTCGCCGGCAACTTATTTAGGGGAAACAGCACATGTTGAAGTTTAACAGCCTGCAGCAGCGCGTCTCCATTTTCATGCTGCTGCCTGTCGGTCTGCTTTTGATCGTTATGGGGTTTGCCGGGTTCATTTATGCCCGGAATCGCCTGTTGACACAGTGGGGAGAGGCCACCATCCTCAAGCTTCAACGGGCGGCACATCATGTGGATATGCGGCTGAGTCGACCCAAAGAGATGTTGAAAATGTTTTACAATTCCGCGGGGCTGCCCCATGCCGCTCATGTTCAGGGTTTGATACTCGAGCAGCTCAGCGCACTGGAATGGGTGACCCGGGTGAACCTCAACTGGTTAAAGATAGAAGATAAGCGGACGGAACATGTCGAAATGTACCATCATATGCGCCGGAAGTGGGGTCCACAGGGAGTCGAGATAAAAGAAGAGATTGAAATGATGCCGTTTCGGCGGGGCAGCATTGTGGCCATTACACCGCCACGGTTGGATGCCTCCAAAGGAAGAGAGACGGTGACGTTGATATCGGATTTGAAAGATGACACGGATCAGATCATCGGCAAGCTGGAAGTGGAGGTCGGATTCGACTACCTCGTCGATGCGGTGGCGGCCACCGGCTGGTGGCGTGAACACAAAGCCTTTCTGGTCGACGATTCCGGCAATGTCCTCACCAGCAACCTAAAAGAGACCCGGAAACGATTTGCCGAAAACGGCGATCCACTGGAGCAGGCTACGCTCGAATCGATGGCATCGCTGCCGTTCGGTACGGTTTTCGGAAAGGGGTTTCCACCTCGTGAAATCAGCGGTTTTTACAAGCTGATGGAGGTCCCCTGGACGCTGGTGATCATGGTGCCGGGGAAGGATATTCTCTCTCCCATCATCCAGTTTCAAATCTACTATGTTATTTTCGGGGGTATCTTTATACTGATGATTCTTCTTCTCATCCGTTTTGTCACCGGCCGAACCGTGACCGCTGTCCGGGAGGTGTCCCGTGCTGCACAACGGGTTGCCCGCGGTGATTACGGTGTCGCGCTGCCGGTGCGGACACAGGATGAGGTGGGGGAGCTCATACACAGTTTTAATACCATGGTGCTCCAGCTCGAGGAGCGGACCCGTCTGAAAAACTCCCTGAATTTGGCCAAAGAAGTTCAGCAGAATCTGCTTCCAGACAAAATATTAAAAAATCCCCATCTCGATATCGCCGGCCGGAGCCTGTACTGCGATGAGACCGGTGGAGACTATTATGATTATTTCTCTTTCCCTGAGCTGGGTAAGGACCGTCTGGGCGTTGCCGTGGGAGACGTGGCCGATCACGGTATCGCCGCCGCCCTGTTGATGACCACCGCCCGCGCGTTTATCAGGAGCCGTATCATACAATCGACGGATCTTTCTCAAATTACCACCGACGTCAACCGGCTCCTCTGCATGGATACGGCCGATAATGGAAATTTCATGACCTTTTTTCTTATGCTCTTTGACGCCGGAAACAGGGAGATTCGATGGGTGAGAGCCGGCCACGATCCGGCGCTTCTATATGATGCGGCAACGGATGAATTTGTCGATCTGGACGGAGAGGGGCTCGCACTGGGCGTCGACGAAACATATGCCTATCAGGCGTATCGTCGCGGTGGGTGGCATTACGGTCAGATTGTGGTGATCGGGACCGACGGGGTCTGGGATACGGAAAACAGCCGGGGGGAACGGTTCGGAAAGGATCGTCTGAAACAGATCCTGCGACAGGCAAGCCACACCCCTGCTGCTGCCATCCTCGAGGCGGTTACGGCCGCCATTTCGGCGTTTCGGGGAAGAGGGGTTCAAGACGACGACGTCACCCTGGTCGTTGTAAAAGCCAATCCTGAGGGATCTAACCAAAGAAGGGACGATTGAGATGGGAAAGCATCGGATTTCAAAGGTCGACAAGAGCGGGTTTTTCCCCCGGAGATATCACCTGCGGGGCCTCGGGCTGTTTTTGATATTGCTCATGATCGGTGCGGTCTTTTCACCCGAAAGAGAAGGGAATGCATCGACATTGGAAACGCTGGATGCCCGGTTGTCGGAGCGCTTCAGCCTGGGGGACCTGATCGCGTATGCATACCGGAACAACCCGGCCATCACCGGTGCCCGGGAAGGATGGCGGGAGACTGTTGAGCGTTACCGGCTGGAGACGGCGTACCCGGATCCTGAACTGATGGTGACCTATTTCCCAGAGCCCATCGAAACAAGGCTCGGCCCCCAGGACTGGAATGCAACCTTTTCCCAGAAAATTCCTTTTCCAGGCAAACTGACCAAGGCCGGAGAGGTGGTGGAGACGGAAGCAAAAATAGCAAAGTTTAAACTGGACAAGACCGTCCGGGATATCATTGTTTCAATTCGGGAGTCTTTTTACGAACTGCTCTATATCCGTCAGGCGCAAACCGTGGCCGATCAGAATATGAAACTGCTCGATCACCTTCGAACCGTTGCGGAAACCGCCTATGCCCAGGATCGAAATACCCTTCAGGACATGATTAAAGCACAGTCCCAAAGCGGGCAGCTCCGATACGATATTCTGCTGCTAAAGGATCTGGAAGAGACCGAGGCAACGCAGCTCAACACCCTGTTGAACCGCCCGCCGGGTGCTCCCTTGGGGTCACTCAGCGCCCCAAATGCTGCCAATGTCGTTTTCACACTCAAGGAAATCTACCGACTGGCGGAAACACGCCAGGAAGAGATTCAGATTGCCGGGGTTAAGGTGGAGCGGGCCCAGAAAAAAATGGAACTTGCCCGGCTGCAGAATCTTCCGGATTTTAAAGTGGGGCTGTTCTATGCAGGCATCGGGAACCCTGACGTTGCTTCGCCCCCCCCTGATCAGGGACAGGATGCGATGGGAATTCAGGCGGGAGTGAATATTCCCCTCTGGTTCGGGAAAAACAAGAGCCGGATCCTCAGGGCCAAAGCAGCCATTAAAAAAGCCGAAGCCGCAAAAACCGCCCAGGTCAATACCGCGATTGCCGCCATTCGATCCCTTTACTTCAAGTTGGTCAACGCACGCAGGCTGATGGATCTTTACAGCAATGACCTGTTGCCCCAAGCGGCAAAATCCATCGAGTTGGCGGAAACCCTGTTTCAGGAAGGGCAGTCGAGCTTCTCAGACTTTGTCGAGACACAGGCCGTCTTGTACAATTTTCAGCTGGCTCTGGCCCGGGCAAGGGCGGATTACGGGAAATACCTCGCACGCCTCGAAGGGGCTGTGGGCCAGAGCATTACCATGCGTGTCGACGGCCGGGACCGGGGCAAAACCGGGGAAAAGGAGGAGAAATGAGACGTTTGGCCATCGCCATAACCGTATCGATAGCCGCCGTTTCGATTACGGCGCATGCAGGCTATCGGGATCTCAAAAAGGATCTGGACGGTTACAGACCGCCGTCCCATTATCAGGGTCGATTTGTCCCGGGCCCGGAAAAAACAGACAACGCTTCAGCTGAGGATTTTTCAGAGGCAAAACGCCGGATAGCAGAGATGAAATCCCGGTGGGAGAAATCCCTGACAACTGAAACAGAAGCGGCCGCCTTTATTCGATACACTCCCGAAGATTTAAAAATGATTCAAGGTGCTGCAGTCGACAAAGATATCGCGCTGAAATTCCTTGCCGGAACCTATTCGCTAAAGACCCTTGAACTGCTGACCCTTTTTCGAAACCACGACATCCGGGCTGCCGAGGACAGGTTCCGGGCGGCTGTTGAAAGATTCAGCCAGGTGGCGGCATTGGATGAAATACTTCGCCGGTATTCGGCCTTTACCGAAGGGCTCATGACCGGTGTGGGGCCCATGAGAGGGAAAGATCCGGTTTCGATGAAGTTTCCATTTCCTGGAGTATTGTCGCTGAAAGGTGAAATTGTTCAAAAAGAAGTCGCCTCCGAACGGGAGAAGGTGGAAATCTCCCGCCGGGATGCCGTGACCAGGATCCGTAAAACCTACTGGAATCTCATATATATTATAAAATCTCAAAAAATCACCACCGGGATGGTGGATCTTCTCCGGTACCTGGAAACGGTTGCCAACAGCCGGTATGAAGCGGGAAAGACGAGCTATCAGGATGTGATCAAGGTCCGGATCAACCGGGAAACCATGGAAGAGGATCTGGTGACCCTCGGTGAAAGACGACGAAACCGGGAATCGGTGATTCGGGAAATTCTAAACCTTTCTCCCCAAGATTCTCTGGGGTTACCGAAGTTGGAGCGCCTGACCGGAAAGACCCCCTCCCTGGACAAACTGTACCCGGTTGCAAAAAAACAGCGTCAGGAGTTGCGTCGGCTTCGGTTCGGGATTCAAAAAAAGGCGCTCCTAATCGAGATGGCGGAAACGATGATTCTACCGCCCTACACATTGAACCTGTCGCTCTATGAGGATGAGGCGGTCCGCAGGGTCGGATCCTCAGCCGGCAAGGCGCCGTTTCCGGTGTCCACAGAATCTTCAAGAGGCGCCGGACTTCCCCAAAGGCCGTGGTATGGAGCCCAGGATGCCTATCTTCGGGAGATGCGGCAAAAGCTGTCGGCATCGAAAAACGATCTGATAGAATCGGAGGCGGCCACCAACACCATGGTACGAAACGCCTGGTTCAAGCTGGACCGTGCCCAGCGGGAAAACACGCTCTACAGGGAAAGCGTTGTAAAACTCTCCAAATCGGCACTCGATGTCTCGACCCGCGGGTATGAGTCCGGAAAGGTCTCTTTTGCGGATGTCATCGATTCCTACACGATCTGGCTCAAAGCCAATCTGACCCATGAAAGAAATCGGAGCGATGTGGGTATCGCATGGGCCGATCTGGAAAGGACCACAGGAACTTTACTGAATTGACGAGGATGATGATGGTAGAAAACCGAGCAATAAAAAAATCACCGTCAACAACAGGGGTGGTCGTTGTTACCGCCCTGCTGACGCTGATGATATCCGGCGGGGGCGCATATTATCTCGGATATCTGGGCACAGGAGACGTGCAGGATACCGTCCGGGATTCCGGCCACGACGGAAGTAAAGAGCAAAAGATCGCCTACTGGCGAGCGCCCATGAACCCGACCGAAATATATGACAAACCGGGAAAAAGCGCTATGGGAATGGATCTGGTGCCGGTCTACGAAGACACACTGTCCGGCAGCGGCGCCCCCGGCGGTGATTCCCAACGGAAGATCGCCTACTGGCGGGCGCCCATGAACCCGACTGAAATTTACGACAAGCCGGGAAAAAGCGCCATGGGAATGGATTTAACGCCGGTCTACGAGGACGAGCTGGTAAGCGGCGTGGATGTTAAAGTCGATCCGGTAATCCAGCAGAATATGGGCATTCGGACGGCTGCAGTGGAAACAGGGGCGCTGGTTCACACGATTCGGACATACGGCCATGTGACCTATGACGAAACCCGGATCGGTGAAGTGAGCTCGAAGATCAGCGGGTGGATCGAAAAAATTCATGTCGATTTTATAGGCAAATACATAAAGCAGGGCGAGCCGCTTTTCGAGCTTTATTCACCGGATCTTTTTGCCGCCCAGGAAGAGTACATGGTTGCCTACCGAAATCTGAGCCGGATGTCGATCCAGGCCAACAAGGGGCTGCTCAAAGCCGCCCGGCAGCGGCTGACATATTTTGATGTGGCCGAGAGCGAAATCCGGGAGATGGAAGATTCCGGCAGGATCAAAAAGACGGTGACCATCCGCTCTCCCTTTGACGGGGTGGTTGTCTTGAAAAACGCTGTTGAAGGAAGTTTTGTAAAGGTCGGTGCCAGGGTGTACCGGATTGCCGATCTTTCCCGTGTCTGGGTGGAGGTTCATATCTTCGAATACGAACTGCCGTGGGTGAAGCAGGGCCAGATGGCGAAGATGACGCTGCCGTATATGCCCGGGAAGACGTTTTCCGGCCGGATATCTTTTGTATACCCGTATCTGGAGCGAAAAACCCGGGACGTCGTTATCCTGCTGGAGTTTGAAAATCCGGAAGGGACGCTGAAGCCGGACATGTTTGCCGATGTGGAGATTCAAAGCCGTTCGGGTGAGGGGATGATCATCCCCTCTGAGGCGGTCATCCGGTCCGGCGAGCGCAACATCGTTTTTGTTCTCCGTGGCGAGAATAAATTTTCCCCGCGCGATGTCACCCTCGGGCTCAACCTGGACCATGGAAAGGTTCAGGTTCTCGGCGGGCTCGCCCCGGAAGAAATCGTGGTAACGTCCGGTCAGTTTTTGCTCGATTCGGAATCGAAACTCAAGGAAGCCGTCCAGAAGATGATGGAAGCAAAGCGGGCAGCGGTAAAGGAAAAGAGGCAAATCGAAGAAGATGCCGAAGATGATTTTTTTAAAGAACTGGAACCCGAAAAAGACTTCTTTGAAGATTTGAAAGACGATGAGGAGTTTTTCAAGGATATGGAACAGGATAAATAAATAATGATTGCCGGTATAATCGAATGGTCCGTAAAAAATAAATTCATGGTGCTTCTTGCCACCGGCTTTGTTATTTTTGGCGGGGTGCTGGCAATGGTCAACACCCCTCTGGATGCCATTCCGGATCTGTCCGATGTCCAGGTGATTATTTTTACCGATTATCCGGGCCAGGCCCCGGAAGTCGTGGAAGATCAGGTCACCTACCCGCTTACGACGGCCATGCTCAGTGTGCCGTATGCCAAGGCTGTAAGGGGATATTCCTTTTTCGGGCTCTCCTTTGTCTATATTATTTTCGAGGATGGCACGGACCTGTACTGGGCGAGATCACGGGTGCTCGAGTACTTAAGTTTTGTTGCCGGCCGTCTGCCTGCAGGCGTTACCCCCAGCCTGGGGCCGGATGCCACCGGAGTGGGGTGGGTCTATGAGTATGTTCTGAAAGATACGACCGGAAAATACGATCTGCAGCAGCTCCGGAGTCTCCAGGACTGGTATCTTCGGTATGAGTTGACATCCGTGTCCGGGGTGTCTGAAGTGGCCAGCATCGGCGGATTTGTAAAGCAGTATCAGGTAGAGGTGGATCCGAACAAACTGCTGGCCTACAATATCCCGTTGTCGAAGTTAAAGCGCGCCATTAAACGATCCAACAATGATGTGGGCGGGAAACTGGTGGAGATGGGGGAAACCGAGTTTATGGTGAGGGGTCTGGGCTATATCCGTTCGATTGCAGATATTGAGAGCATCGCAGTGGCGGTGGACCCGAATGGAACTCCCATTCTTTTGAAAAATGTCGCCAATGTTCAGATCGGTCCCGAACTGCGTCGGGGGATTCTGGACTGGAACGGTGAAGGTGAAGCGGCCGGCGGCATCATTGTCATGCGGTACGGTGAAAATGCTCAGGAGGTGATCCGAAATGTCAAAGAAAAATTAAAATCACTTGAAAGAGGACTCCCCGAAGGCGTTGTCATCCTAGAAGGGTATGATCGATCCGGGCTTATCGAAAGAGCCGTCCACACGTTGACGCAAAAGCTCACCGAAGAGTTGATTGTCGTGGCCATTGTATGCGTGGTGTTTCTGCTCCACCTGCGGTCTGCTTTCGTGGCCATTTTCACGCTACCGGTCGGCATACTGATTTCTGTTCTGGCCATGTACGCTTTAAAGATAAATGCCAACATCATGAGTCTGGGCGGCATCGCCATCGCCATCGGGGTGATGGTGGATGCCTCGGTGGTACTGGTCGAAAATGCGCACAAACACCTTGAACGGGATAGCGGTAAAAAATCACACACCGATATCATTCTGGCTGCTGCAAAGGAGGTGGGGCCGGCCCTTTTCTTCAGTCTTTTGATTATCACGGTCTCATTTCTGCCGGTTTTTAGCCTGCAGGAGCAGTCCGGCCGAATGTTCAAGCCGCTGGCCTACTCCAAAACCTTTGCCATGGCGGCATCGGCACTGCTGGCCATTACCGTCGTTCCGGTGTTGATGACCTTTTTCATTCGGGAGCAGACCCTCGATCCGAACACAGGCAGAGCGAATCGGATGCGTATATGGCTCGTTTCGATCCTCGGCCCCCCGCTGGCGGTTATTGTTGCAGGGCTTTCAGGGATTAAGCTTCCGGACTGGGCCCTGGTGGCCGCTCTTATTGTCTCGGTGTTTGCCGTCGTCTGCCTTGTTCCTCAGAAAATCATGCCCGAGATCCGCAACCCCATCAGTCGTTTTTTTATCTGGATTTACCGGCCCTTCATCAACAGGGTTTTGAGGTGGCGGAAAACAACTATTTTGCTGGCATTCATGATCATGGCTGTTTCGTTTTACCCGGCGTCAAAACTGGGAAGCGAATTCATGCCGCCGTTAAACGAGGGGGATTTGCTCTATATGCCCACCACCCTTCCGGGAATTTCCATCACCAAGGCCAAAGAGTTGCTTCAGCAGACGGACCGGATCATCCAGCGGTTTCCTGAGGTGCTCAATACGCTCGGAAAAATAGGACGGGCAGAGACCGCCACGGATCCGGCACCACTTTCAATGATCGAAACCACCATCACCCTCAGGCCTGTGGTGGTATATGAGAAGATATCCGTCAAACGCCTGTTCTCGGCCTGGCCCGGGTGGTTGAAAAAGCCGCTGACCTGGATATGGCCGGAGGAGAAAGAGGGCAAAATTCTTCATGAATGGCGAAAAAAGAAAATCCATCGATTCTTTTCAAAATGGCCCGGCGGGTTGAAGCGGCCGTTTGCCTGGATCTGGCCGGAAGAGCGCTACATCACCATGGAGGAATTGATCGAGGATCTGGACCGCGCCGTCCGTTTCCCCGGATTGACCAATGCCTGGACCATGCCCATCAAGACACGGATCGATATGCTTTCCACCGGAATCAAAACCCCGGTGGGAATCAAACTGATGGGGCCGGATCTATCGGTGTTGTCCGAGCTCGGTTCCCGTATCGAAGCAGTGGTTCGTGATGTTCCCGGAACCCTGTCTGCATATTCCGAACGGGTGACAGGAGGCAATTATCTGGATTTTGAGATCCGGCGCCACCAGATCGCGCGGTACGGGCTGACCGTCAGTGATGTCCAGGACGTGATCATGACCGCCATTGGCGGGATGAATGTCACCAGCACTGTCGAGGGCCTTGAGCGATACCCGGTTAACCTTCGATACAACCGGGAGCTTCGGGACAACCTGGAAAGGCTGAAGCGCGTCCTGATCCCCACCCCGACCGGGGTTCAGGTGCCGTTGATACAGGTGGCCGAGTTCCGCATCCGGAAAGGTCCGGCCGGTATCAAGAGTGAAAACGCCCGGCAGTCGGCCTGGATTTATGTGGACCTTAGAGGGATCGATGTCGGTACGTATGTCAAACAGGCCCGGGTGGTGGTTGACAGGGAGGTGCCGTTGCCCATCGGTTACTCCATGGTCTGGTCGGGCCAGTTCGAGTATATGGAAAAAGCGCGAAAACGGCTCAATGTAATCGTTCCGGTGACATTGATGGTCATCTTTGTTCTCCTCTACATTCACTTCCACAACATCACCGAAGCGGCCATCGTTATGGCCAGCCTGCCGTTTGCACTGGTCGGCGGGGTCTGGTTGTTGTATCTGCTCGACTACCATCTATCCGTGGCCGTTGTGGTGGGGTTTATCGCCCTGGCCGGGCTCGCCGCAGAAACCGGTATCGTAATGCTGGTCTATCTGGATGAGACCTTTGAAAGAAGAAAATCCGAGGGGAAAATGAATGGCCCGGAGGATCTTAAATCCGCCATTATCGAGGGGGCTGTTGAGAGGGTCCGGCCCAAGCTGATGACAGTGTGCACGACACTGATCGGATTGCTGCCGGTCATGCTGGGATCAGGGACCGGATCCCAGGTGATGAAACGGATTGCCGGCCCCATGGTGGGCGGTCTGATATCCTCCACCGTGTTAACGCTTATCATCATTCCGGCGGTTTATGAAATCTGGAAGCGATGGGAGCTGAAAAAAGCCTGGTCGATGACCGGGAGACAATAATTTAAATCAGTAAAGATTAAGGAGATCTATCATGAAAAAAAGCGTTCTTATCATTTTAATGTTTGTCTGTTTTCTTATTGCTTCGGGTCCAATGGCGGCTTTGTCTGCTGAAAAGATGGATCATACAGAGCATGTGGGTAAAAAGATTCACGAATCGACCGTCCAGGGTTACCGGTTGGCGTACCACCTGCTGGATCTTCCGAACCGCGAAGCGCATCATCTCATGGTCTATATCGTGGACCCGGCCGGCATCGCCGTAACTAAAGCCAAGGTTGGATACCTTGTAACCGGCCCCGACAAAGCAAAACAGAAAGCCATGGCCATGGGGATGAAAAATGCATTCGGTGCGGATGTCGATATGACGGTTCCGGGAACCTATTCGATAAAGACAAAGGCCCTTGCCGGAGGTAAAAAGCTGTTGGATCAGTTTGCATACGAGATGAAATAGAGATGAAATAGAGGTGAAACCATGAGAAGCTTCAAGGCGATTTTGATACTCATGCTTATTATTTCCTTTAACTGGTTTTATGCGGCCGGAGCCAAAGATCCCCCGCCCGGCCGGGCCGAGGATTCCCGGAAGACACTGGCTTTTTGGACTGAGGTGCTCCGGCTGGACCCACAGAATGCCCAGGCCTTCAATGAACGCGGAAAGATATACAGATCACTGGGTCAATATGAAAAGGCCATCGCCAACTACAACCAGGCTATTATTATCGACCCGATGCACATCGAAGCGCACTACAACAGAGGGGTTGCCCGCAAGCAGCTCAAGAGGTACCAGAAGGCGCTGGAAGATTACAACGCGGTCATCCGGTTCGACCCGGCCCATGCGCCGGCATTTCGACAGCGGGGTGTGGTGTATAAAAAACTGGCGCTTTATGAAAGTGCGATTTTAGATTACGATCATGCCATCGAGTTGAATCCTGATTTTACCCTCGCATACAACAACCGGGGGGCTGCATATAAGAAACTCGGTAAGTTCTCACAGGCCATAAAAGACTACAATGCAGCCATACGTCTTAACCCCGATAATCCCATCTATTACAATAACCGTGGCGTGGCCTGGAAGAATCTTGGAGAGTACGCCTCGGCCCTTGATGACTTCAACCGGGCGATACAGCTCAATCCGCACCAGGCGAATTACTTTGCCAATCGAGGAAACGCCTTTGCCAAACTGGGGAAATTTTTTCATTCACTAAAGGATTACAATTATGCGTTGGGTCTGGATCCGGGTGATTCAAACATTTATACTAGCCGGGGTCTGCTTTTTAAATATCTCGGGCGCTACCAGGATGCCCTCAAAGACTACAACCATTCGGTTCAGATAAACCCGAAAGATGCTGAGATATTTTTTAACCGTGGCATTGTCTTCAAACTTTTGGAAAATTATCAGCTCGCAATTGCTGATTTTTCGGCCGCCATCGGCCTCGATTCGGGTGATGCCAGATTTTTCAGAAACCGCGGGGTGGTCTATAAAAAGCTTGGCGAATATAAACAGGCCATCGAAGATTACGATCATGCTATCGATTTGAAACCCGATTACGCCAGAGCCTACAATAATCGAGGCGTTGCCTATAAGAAACTGGGTCAATACCTAAAGGCCATAAAGGATTTCAATCATGCGATCCGTATGGGTGCCGGGGAGGCATGGTATTACAATAATCGAGGTGTTGCATTAAAAAATCTGAAAAAATACCACAGGGCGATTGAGGACTTCAATACGGCCGTTCGTCTCAACCCGGCAGTCGGGATCTTTTATATTAACCGCGGAAACGTCTATAGAAAGTTCGGCCAGATGCAATCAGCACTCAAGGAATTTAATCAAGCCACCGACATAGAACCTGAAAACGCCATGGCGTACAATCTCCGGGGCGGCATATATAAGGATTCGGGTCAGATTCATAAAGCCATGGAGGATTTTGACCGCGCGATTGTTTTGGATCCATCTTATGCAGCAGCCTATGCCAATCGCGGCATCGGACATATCACCTTCGGCAATTACGATGATGCCTGTAAAGACTTTCAGAAAGCCTGTGACCTGGGTGATTGTGCCCGCATGTCATGGGCTCGAAAAACAAGTGACTGCTCTTAACCCCGCCCTGCCCACACGGGACTCGAAGCCTCTGTTATGAAGGAGAAGAGGGCCCAAGGATTCTCCGCAAAGGTCACCGGGATCTTAGACAAGGGGTCGAGGATTCAAATCCCTGTAGTTCTTTAGCCTTATTTTTTATCCAAAACATCTCGAATAGTATTCGCAATTTCACGCATAAGAATCGGTTTCATGACAAAGGCACGGATACCCATCTCTTCAGCTCTCTTAGCATCCATCTGGTCACTGAACCCCGTGCACAGGATGATGGGAATGTCTTGGCGGATGGACATCAACTCCTTTGCGAGTTCTTTACCCGTCATATTGGGCATGGTCATATCCGTAATGATAAGATCAAAGCTTTCCGGATTGTTTTGAAAAGCTTTTAGGGCCTCTACACTGCTGGTTCTTGCAGTAACCTTATAACCGAGGTTGCCCAGCATGGATTGAAATGCGTCAACAGCAGTTTTCTCATCGTCGACAAAAAGGATTCTCTCTGTTCCCGGTTGAAACCGGACGATATCCTCCGGGTCTTGGGTAATTTCTCCCTCGAATTTTGGAAACAATACTCTAAAGGTGGTGCCTTTCCCCGGCGCACTCTCACAAACGATATCCCCACCGTGGCTCTTCACAATACCATGAGTTGCCGCCAACCCCATACCGGTTCCTTCGCCGATATCTTTTGTTGTGAAATATGGTTCAAAGATTTTGTCTATGTTTTCAGGATCAATTCCGTCTCCTGTATCACTTACAGTCAGTCTTAAATAAGACCCGGGATTCAAACATGTAAATTGACGGATTGCCGAGGAATCAAGATATAAGTCGTCAAGTTCAATTTTGAGAACTCCTCCTTTTTCACGCATGGCATGAGAAGCATTGGTGCAAAGATTAAAAATAACCTGATGAATCTGGGTGGAATCGGCAAAGATAGTATCTGCCTCTGTTTCGATATCATGACGGATCTCGATAACAGTCGGTATGGATGATCGAAGCAGTCTGGTCGCTTCCTTAAGAACAGATCCCATCTTTATCGCCATTTTTTCAGGGTTTTTCTTGCGGCTGAAGGTAAGAATCTGCCTGACCATGTCTCTTGCGCGTTCACCGGCCTTAAAAATCTCCTTCAGATTAAACTGAACGGAGCTATCGGGCGGAAGATCCATCATGGCCATTTCCGAATGGATCATAATAGGCGACAGGATATTATTAAAATCATGGGCGATACCGCCTGAAAGTGTTCCGATAGCTTCCATTTTATGAGCCTGGAGGAGTTGGGTTTCAAGCTTCTTTCTCTCCTCTTCCGCTTTAATGCGTTGCGTGATATCCCGCAGCAAACCTTCCACCGCTATGGGCTCATGGGCATCGTTATAAATGAGGCGGGAGTTGGTCTCCCCGATCAGCAGTGTTCCATCCTTTCGCTTTAAGGTCGTCTCATAATTTATTACTGCACCATCGGCTACAAGTTTTCTTAGAAAAACATCTCTCTCTTCAGGATTTTGATAGATGTCTCTGGCAATGTTTAAATTCATCGCTTCTTCCATAGTGTCATATCCGAACATTTTAACACCGGATGGGCTGATTAACAGCACATTTCCTTTCATATCCGTTCGGAAATAAACATCTTTTATGTTTTCGAGGATCGTTCTATATTTTTCCTCGCTTTCTTTAAGATCATTCATGCTCTTTTGAATCTGTGCGGTCATTTTATTGAAAACGTCTGCAAGATCTCCTATCTCATCATTGCTTTCAATTTCGGCCTCGGTATTGAAATTGCCTTTATAGATTTCAGATGCCGCATTTTTTAATTTTATTATTGGGTTCGATATTCGAATGGATAAGATAAGTCCAAGGACGATATAGAGAACAAGCGCAATAAATCCCAGTATAAAAAACTCCAGGATAGCCTTTTTGATGCTGTTTTGTTGAGCCTCAATATAATATTGAAGCCTTTCAAGGGTCTGCTCGGAAAGGGATGCCTGCACTCGATTAATATTTTTTATTTCCGAGTAGATCTTAACGATTAATTCGTTCTGCTCCCGGGTTGAAATTTGAAGCGCGTTCTTATTAAACAACCGGGTGATCAATTTGTCTAGAATAAGACTTTTGTGGTTCCTCGCTGTTTCGAGTGGGTAACCCCTTGATTACTTAATCAAGAAAGTGATAGTTCGCATCTTATTATGAGAGATACTGAATTATTTCAAATGGCCCTTGGTTTGACACCTCCATGGCAGGT